>Ga0233431_1000421_pt1 | contig 94976 bp, 56 predicted proteins | sample SI_118_April2016_FD_179867 | JGI IMG/M metagenome (GOLD analysis project Ga0233431, IMG submission 179867) | Seawater microbial communities from Saanich Inlet, British Columbia, Canada - SI_118_April2016_200_MG | ecosystem: Environmental > Aquatic > Marine > Inlet | place: Canada: British... | reverse complement strand
GACTACCTGCTGACGATGGATGCCTTCATCGGGGCGCCGTTCGAGCTGGGGGATCTGTCGCCGCAGATCAAGGCGGGTTCGCTGTCGTCGGTGGCGGGTGGAGCGGGGAAGCGGGTGGTGACGCAGACGGCACCGATCAGCGAGGATGGGTTCGGTCCACGGCTGAAGCTGGCCAAGCCTCTGGCGCAGCAGGGAGTGGAGATCAGTGCCCGGATCGACGATGCGGAGGGGAACCTGAAAGTGGTGCGGGCAATGATCATCCCACCGGAGTCGGATTCGCTGTCGTCGTTGACGGGTTATCCGGAAGTGGAGCTGGCGTCGGACGGAGGGAATAAGTGGTCGGGGGTGTATTCCGATTTTCTGGAGGAGGGCGTCTATCCGGTGATCATCTACGCGATCGACGGCGCGGGTAACGCGGCGGAGCCTTTGCGGACGACGGTGCTGGTGGAACCTCCGCCGCCGCTGCCGACGGGGGATTTCAACGGGGATGGACTGGTGGATTTCGCGGACTTTTTCATGTTCGCGGATCAGTTTGGGGGGAGTGATCCGGCGTATGATCTAGACGGGAGTGGTCAGGTGGACTTTGGGGATTTCTTCCTGTTCGCGGATGCGTTCGGCGGTCCTTTAGGGAAGTTGCTGGAACTGGCGGAAGAGATGCTGGTGCTGCCGACGTCGTATGAACTGGGTGTGCCGTATCCGAATCCGTTCAACAGCGAGGTGGTGGTGAGGTATACGCTGCCGGGGGAGAGTGCGGTGGAACTGGTGGTGTACAACGAGCTGGGACAGGTGGTGCGTCGGCTGGTAGAAGGTCATCAGGGCATGGGGCATCATCGGGTAATGTGGGATGGACGAGATGGCGATGGTCGGCAATTGGCGACGGGGATGTATGTGGTGCGGATGAGGGCGGGGGAGTGGCGCTCAGACGGATCGCGTCCGACGGATCTTAGGTTCCAGAAGGTGCAGAAGGTCGTCTTTTTAAAATAGAAAAGTCGGCATTGGAAAATGGTTTTCAACCTTCCAATGAGTTTGTCCAGGTGTACAAAGTGGCGTTGATGAAATAACTGGGTATCGAATTGGCGGGCTCGGGATTGATATAAAAAAAGAGAGGTCCGGATAGATGAAGACTTACTTCGGAAGTCGAGAGATTGCAGTCATCCTGGCAGGACTGCTACTGGGAGGGATGAGTGTCGCACAGACTGTGCCGAGTGTCCCGGACCTTGCGGAGGAGGAATTCCCCGAAACATCCAACAGATGGCAACTCACCGGTCCCGAGGGAATGTCGAGTATCGACTTCATAGCGATGGACCCAGGGAACGCCGACATAGCCTATGTGGGGTTCTCCGGCTCGACAGGCAGTGGGGGGAGCAATGTAGTCTTCGCCTGCGCCTTTTTCAAGACGAAAGATCGCGGGCAGACCTGGGAACGCATAGCCCCGGACCAACTGCAGGACGTGGGTGAAATTCGCGGGATAACCATTGAGCAGGGAGATCCATCGACTGTCTATATCGTCACCAGCAGGTCGGGTCTTCTTCGGAGTCGGGATGGGGGCGCGACATGGGAAAATATACTTGTCAACGGAGAGCAGTTGGGGACCTACGGTGACAAACTCCTGCTGATACCGGGCAAGCCGGGCAATATGCTGGTGCAGAAACGCAACGACTTCATGGAGACCAGGGATGGAGGTGGTACCTGGAAGACGATTTCGTCCTTTGATGAATCGACAGTTCTGATTGCCGCCGGATCCGAAAGGATTTACCGGGAGGTGGGATGGTTTTCAAACCGGAAGGTATACGTCAGCGATGACAATGGCGGAACCTGGGAACGCATTGTGATGCCGGAAGGGGAATTAGCCGCCTTTGCGGTCTCTGGAGCAGACGAGGGCATACTCTTTACTGCGGCCAAAACCGATGGGGTCGTCGATCTCTTCCGGAGCGAGGATGCCGGACAGACCTGGACAAAGCGGACCATCCCCGAACACTTCAACGGGAGGTGGCTGTTTGCCGACGAGCGGGATGTAGATCGTCTGTTGATCGCCAATGAGGATTGGGGCAGCCGGAAAATCCAGATCAGCGAGGATGGAGGACAGACGTGGAGCGACACGGGCGAAGATTACATGAGAATTCTGGCCATGGTTGGAGGAGTCGTGTACGGCCAGGCTATCTCCAGCGTAGACGAACTGTATCGCAGTGACGACTACGGAAGAAGCTGGGAGCGGGTGGGCGATATCCCTCGCCCCATGGAGATGACGAGAGTCGTCGTGGATACCCTTCACCCGTGGATCGTCTTCGGGATTTTTTCTCCCAGGGCAGCATATACAAGCGGCGGAGGTGATCTATACCGCAGCGATAATTACGGCAGAACCTGGGAAAAACTGAGCATTGGTACGGTCGGAGCGAACACTGTCATGGATATTGTCCTGGAGCCCGGCACCGAAGGGGGAATGTATGCCGCGGTTCGGGGATGGGGAGGGCTTTATCACAGTGCAGATTTCGGGGAGTCCTGGGAACAGATTTGGGATTTTCCCGTCAACCAGGCCGAGTCGGTGATCATAGATCCGGGTGGTTCCATCCACTGTATCCTTCTGGAATGGGACAAGGGAATTCTGCGCAGCGACGACGGGGGGGCTACCTGGGCGAAATATCTGGAGGAGGTGCCCGTAGAGTTGATCGCCTTCGATCCGAACGATCCGGCAACCATGTACGTGGCGGGGAAGAGGTCGGCGGGAGAGAATCTCTTCCTCACGAGTAAGGATAGCGGGGAGACGTGGACGAAGATCTCCGCGAGCGACATTGAGGGAAACTACGGCCAGCATGCCCAGCTGATAGAGGCCATACTGGTACATCCGGATTCTTCCATCTATCTGGGAACCGACCTGGGGATTTTCAGAAGCCAGTCCGGGGGGCGCTGGTGGGAATTGACCGAGATGGAAAGGGATGCGAAGGATATTTACACCGGTAACGCCACCGGGTTGGTGGTGGCCCCTGGCAGACCTGACATGATGTTTGCCGTTGGCGGTATTGGAATCTATGTCAGCCTGGACAGAGGCGAAAACTGGTCCTTGGCCCTGAACGGGATCGACCGGTTTGGAGGTAGCGATCTGGTCTTTTCCGACAATGGAGAAGTGCTGCACGCGGCCCTGAGCTTCGGAGCGGCCACCATGCGGGTGGGAGCGGACTTTCAGCCGGAAGTGGATCTGTTTGCCGTTCCGGAGGCTGTCGAATTCGGAACGTCTGTTCCTGATGACGGGGAGGAGCCGCCGGATCCCGATGATGGAGGGGAACCGGTAGCAGGTGATGATCTGGAAGTGGGTGAAGTCATCGAGATTCCCCCTGGAGAGTGGCACCAGATTGGACCCTGGACGCCGCTGGGCACAGATATGGACATAGGGAGAGAGATAGCATTCGCTCCCTCGAACCCCGATATCATGTACGTTCCGAGCGGGGGGAAGCTCTACCGAACACAGGACGGGGGCAGTACCTGGGATAAGAAAGAATTTTTTGTGGGGGGTGGGAGTGCTGCCCTTGCGGTATCCTGGCACGACCCGGATACGATCTTCCATGGCGCCTATGGAGGGGTTTTCAGGAGCGAGGACGGAGGGGATACCTGGAAAGATATCAACACGGATATCTCGAGGGGGATGGTGGTCGGTGTCGCCACCGATCCGCACGACGGGGATATCATTTTTGCCGGACTGTCGGATATGTTTGGAGGACTGGGAGGGGTGGTGCGCACGATGGATGGCGGGGTCATCTGGGAGAGGGTGATGGATGAGGGATCAGTAGAGAATATCACTATGGCCATCGATGTGGGTCGGGTGTATATCAGCGTGGCGGAAAGGGGAGTCTACTACAGCGAGGATGGGGGAGATACCTGGACACAGGTAGAAGAGGTGGAAACAGTAAGGGCACATGGGGATCTTTTCGTCAGCGGGGATGGCACGGTGATTCTCACGACGGAGGACTTCAACGGGAAGCAGTTTGCGGTCAGCCCTGTCGATCTGTCGGTAGTTTACAAGAGTGACTCGGGAACAAATGAGCTGTCGCGCAGTGAGGATGGTGGGCAGACGTGGGAGAGAGTGTGGGAAACACCTGGGGAACCGAGAAAACTGATCGCCCATCCGGATGACAAAGATCGTCTGTATGTGGGGGTGCGCAACCAGGGAATTTTCGAAACGCGCGACGGTGGGCAGACCTGGAATCAGATGGGCGGAAAAGTCATTCTTCCCTACGTGTTTGCCCTCGCTATCGATCCGCAGAGACCCCAGCGAGTGTACGTCGCCAAGGAGGATGGTGCCTTCAGGAGTATCACCGGAGGGGGAGACTGGGAAAGGATGACCCCATCGAGCATGGGGTCGATCAATACCTTGCTGGTGGACCCGGATCAGTCCAGTCGAATATACGTCGTGGGACAGAGCATTTACGTCAGCGAGGACGGAGGCGACACCTGGGAAACGGCGGCACCGAGGTCGATCTCTATATCGACGCTGAAGGCTACAAGTTCCCCCTCGGGTCCGGTCTTCTTCGCCACTGGTTATTATCAGGAGATGCAAACCCTCCAATTCTTCCGCAGCCTGGACAGGGGTAAGAACTGGGAGTTGGTCCAGGGATTGCCCCGGGAAATAAGTATTCGCTATATCCAGGTGGACCCTCTGAATCCCGGAGTAGTCTACGTAGCGGTCGGAGACTCGGATGAGCAGGGGATCTTCGCCTCTTCGGATCAGGGGGAAACCTGGCAGCAGATCGATAATACCAGCGTATACGGCCTTTCCGTGCGGGGGAGACACATCTATGCCATTCGGAACAACCGGCTCTACCGCAGCAATAACCGGGGTCTGAGCTGGGTCGATGTCGATCCGGTCGGGGTCAACGTCGGCGGGTCTTCGTTAGTGCAAATCAATCCTGCCAATCCGGACATCGTGTACTGCTACGGGAGCAGTCCCCACGACGGTAGCTGGTTGATGGCCAGAAGCATAGATGGGGGGACGACGTGGGAAGAATTTCCGATGGCGAATTGGGTGTATGGAATCGTCGTGGATCCGGTCGATCCATCTATGGTTTACGCCAGGACCTATCAAGGGGTGCTGAAAGCGGACTTCGACGATCCCGAGTATCAGGAGCCCGACGATCAGGCCGGTGCCGGGGAAGAGGACGAGGCGCTCAGGGATCCGAGAAGAGCGGCTTTCTGGCAACTGTTCCGCACGATCAACCTGGGTCCCAAGGCCGGCAATGGGGCCAAGGGTGTGAGCATGGTGATAGACCAGGGGAGGAGGAAGGCGTACATCGGCAATGAGGAGACGAAAAACATCTCCATCGTGAATCTCGACCTGAACGCCGTGACCGGCGTCATCGACCTTTCGGAGCATTTCTATCTCGAGAACCTGGATCTCAGCGAGAGCCTGGGGGAACTCTATGTAAACGGCGGCGGGGTGTTCGATCTCAGGACGAATTCTGGGGTAGGGGATATCCCCATCGGCGCGGGGCCCATCAGTTCGAGCTATCTGGACGAGTCGAGCCGCCGGCTCTATCTGGGACGCACCGCCTCGGTAACTGTGGTAGATCTTTCCCTGAGCAAGGTCATAGAGCAGATCCCTCTCACTCCGCTTCTCGCCGATGTGGAACAGGTCGCAGTGGAATTTATGGGTATCAGCGGGCTGGCTCTGGATAGAGAGGCGGGCAAGCTGTACGCCTCGAACACGGCGAACAAACTGATAGAAATCATCGATCTGGAGAATTTCCAGATCGAAGGGTCCATAGCGCTGGACTACCATCCGGTGGAGTTGGCGGTCGATCCGGTGCGGCCTTTCCTGTACGCTTCTATGGGGGAGAATCGTCTGCTGCGCATCGATCGCGGCACGGGGGGGCACGATTCTGCCGGAGATATCCAGGATCTCTCCGGCAGGCTATTGCTGGATGCGGAGAGCGACAGGCTGTGGGTGGCCAACCGCTCCGCGTGGGGTGGGGGGCTGGTTACTATCGGCCTGGAAAGTTTCCAGGCCGATAAGCGGGATGTCCTGTCGACGCAAATTTTGAGTCTGGAGAAGGATCTGCAGAGCGACGAGATCCTGGCTGTTAGCGCGGGAAATCTGCTTTTCCGGCTGGATAGTCGGACGAAAGCAGTGAGATCGGTGATCAGCATCGGGGCCGATCCCAGGGGGATAGCCGTTTCCGAAACCAACAACCAGGTGTACGTGTCCAGGGGGGAAATCGGCGGATTCTCGGCGCTGGACGCCTCGGGGAATATCATCCGCACCGTGGAAGGGGCGGGAGGACCGAGCGGGGACATTCTGGTGGTCGATGAGGCCCAGCGGCTCTTCTTGAGAGAGGACTCGACGCTGGTCACCTACGAGCTGCCGAGTTTCAAGCTGCTGCGCGCCGAGCCGATCGGGGTAGCGCTCGATGTCGATGTCCGGTTCGCCGCCGACCCCACCAGAAGGATACTGTGGGTGCCGGTGCTTGGAGGGGGCAAGGGGCTGCACAGGCTCGATCTGCTGACCGGAGCCAGGATAGACTCCGTGCTGCCGGGTGGGGATTTCCAGCCCATAATTATAGGGCCGGGTGCGGAAAAGGCCTACCTGGTGCTCAGGGGCTGGCCCGATAATGCCAAAAGGGTGGGCGTTCTCGACCTGGAGAGCAAAGAGATCACCGGGTATATCGACGTGCCTTCCGCTATCACGAATATCGAGGTGAACGAGGAGAGGAACCAGGTCTATCTGTTCTCCCGGCTGGAAGGCTTCGGGAACGGCCAGCTCTCTATCGTCGACGCGACCCTGGACGAGATCGTCGAGACGGTGGAACTGCAGGCCGATTTCTATTCTTCTTATGAAATCACAATAGATGAAAAACGCGGCAAGGCGTACCTGGAATCGGGACAGATTCTGGATCTGGAGACCTTGAGCCTCGGTGATTTTTATACCAGCACCCGCGCGGATTTTATCGCTTTTAACCGGCCAACCAACACGCTGTACACGATCCTGGGGAAGGAGGGTTTGTCCGTCTATCTCGGCCCGGCCGGCACGGAAGTCTCTCCACCGCCGCCGCCGGAGACGCTGCAGGCCGTGCCCGGGGATCAGGAGGTGCGGCTCAGCTGGCAGGCGGTGCAGGACAGCACTCTGGTGGGCTATAACATCTATCGCCGCGATCGGGAGGACAGCGACTTCAATCGGATCACGCGGCAGGCTATGGTCGATACGAGCTTTGCGGATATCGATCTGATCAACGACCAGACCTACGCCTACCAGATCACCAGCGTGGGGCAGGGGAACCTGGAAAGCGTCATCCACTCGCCCACGGTGACGGTGACGCCTAAGGGCGGGGGGAATTTTCGCATCCTGCTGCTGCGCAAGAGCGTGGCCATCGTGCTGGGGGATTCGCTGATTCTGCCGATCAGTATCGAGTCGGTGGAGGGGTTCGACGATGAGATCGCGTTGTCGGTCGCCGCGCCGACCGGGGTAGAGTTCTTCTTCCCTCTGGAGAAGGTCGTCCCGCCGCGCGTCGTGGGGGTGACGGTGCGGGTGGCCGAAGACGCGCCCGTGGGGCGGTTCAACGTCACTCTGAAGGGGGAAGGTGGGGAGCGTTCGCAATCGACGCCCCTGCTGGTAGAGGTGACGGAGCGAGGGCAGGAGGAGAGCGTGCTGACGTTGGAGCTGGACCAGGAAGAGGTGCCGCTGGATGTTCCGCTGCAGGTAAATGGCCGGCTGTTTCCCGGGATGGAGACGCAGGTGCAGTTGGATTTCCGGGCGGAGCGCGCCGATACGCTGATTACCCGGACCGTGGACACGGACCCGGAGGGAGGATACCGGGCGCAGTTCCTGGCGCCGTTTACGGATAAGTGGAATGCCACGGCATCGTGGGTGGGGAATGACGACTTCGAGGGATCGCAGAGCCGCACGGCGGCGTTCAGGGTAACTTCGGGGAAGACGCGGATCACGGCGACATCGGATCTTGCGGATGATGCGGATCTGGGGTGGATCGCTACGCTGAAGGGACGGATCTATCCCAGTCCGGGCACTGTGGCGGTAACCATCAACGTGCGCAAACCGGACAAGAGTGAGGAGACGATCGAAGGTGTGCTGTCGGGTGCGGAGGGGTTCTACGGCCACGACCTGCGGATGGACCAGCAGGGGCTGTGGGAGATCTGGACCTCTTGGAAGGGGAATAGCCGTTTCCTGGGGGCGACGAGTTCGGTGATGGCCGTGCCGGTGCAGTCGGATGTCGGACGGGTGATCGTGCTGGCCTGTGGTCAGGACAGCCCGCGCGACATTTTCTGGCCGACGAGTAACTATCTGGCGAATCTGGCCTACCGGACGTTCCAGAAACGCCGACTGCTCAAGGAGAAGGTGTTCTACCTGAACGACCGCCAGGATCAGGATGTGGACCGGGATGGGTTTATGGAGGACGTGGATGGGACGGCGACGATGACCGATATGAGCGCGGCGTGGACGTGGGCCAAAGACCGAGTCAACGCCGACAACCCGCTGTTCCTGTATCTGGTGGGCAAGGGCACGCCGATGGGCCTGGAAGTGAGTCCGGGAGAAGTGCTGACGGCGATGCAGTTGGGGCAGGAGTTGACGGCGCTGGAAGAGGCTACTGGCAGCTCTGCCACGCTGATCGTGGATGCCGCTCACGCGGGGAACTTCATCCGCGACCTGTCGCAACAGGGACGGCAGGTGATCGCCAGCACCGGTCCGGGTCTGGCGTTCTACCAGGCCGAGGGATACATGTCTTTCTCGCAATACTTCCTGACCGATCTGTATCAGGGGAAGAGTCTGCAGGAGGCGTTCCTGCACACGCACAACATCCTGCGGAATTTGCCGGGAGGATTCAGGGATCAGCGTCCGGGGTTGGAAGCGGAGGGGAATGTGATCGCCAACCAGCCGGGCGACTACCTGCAGACGATGGATGCGTTTATCGGCGCACCGTTCGAGCTGGGGGATCTATCTCCGCAGATCAAGGCGAGTTCACTGTCGTCGGTGGCGGGTGGGGCCGGGAAGCGAATAGTAACGCAGACGGCGCCGATCAGCGAGGATGGCCTGGGTCCGCGGCTGAAGCTGGCCAGGCCGGTGGCGGAGCAGGGGGTGGAGATCAGCGCGCGGATCGACGATGCGGAGGGAAACCTGAAGGTGGTCCGAGCGATGATCATCCCCCCGGAGTCTGATTCGCTGTCGTCGCTGACGGGGTATCCGGAGGTGGAACTGGCGGTCGATGCCGACGGTCAGTGGCGCGGCGTGTATGCCGGTTTCCTGAAGGAGGGGGTGTACCCGGTAATCATCTACGCGATCGACGGGGCTGGGAATTCGGCAGAGCCGCTGCGGACGACGGTGCTGGTGGAGGCGTCGGAGACGCCGGGGTTGCTGGGCGACTTCAACGGGGATGGGTTGGTGGACTTTGCGGACTTTTTCATGTTCGCGGATGCGTTCGGCGGGGATGATCCGGCGTACGATCTGGACCAGAGCGGTTTGGTGGACTTCGGGGATTTCTTTCTGTTTGCGGATGCGTTCGGCGGTCCGTTGGGGAAGCTGCTGGAACTGGCCGAGGAGATGCTGGTGCTGCCGACGTCGTATGCGCTGGGTGTGCCGTATCCGAATCCGTTCAACAGCGAGGTGGTGGTGAAGTATTCGCTGCCGCGTGAGGGGGATGTGGAACTGGTGGTGTACAACACGCTGGGGCAGGTGGTGCGTCGGCTGGTGGAAGGGCAGCGGAGATTGGGGCATCACCGGGCGGTGTGGGATGGCAGGGACGACGATGGCCGGCAGCTGGCGACGGGGATGTATATAATGTGGATGAGGGCGGGGGATTTCATCAAAGGGCACAAGGTGGTATTGGTAAAATAGGATAGAGACATCCCCCAAGAGCCGCACTGCCATCGTCCAGGCGGCAGTGCGGCTCTTGGGGGGGCTTTGATGGATCGCCGGCAAAACTATGGGCGCCGGTCAGTGAATCAACTGGATGAATGCCCACTGGCGCCGGATTATTCAACAAGCCTCTTTCCCCTCCTCACTGTACAAAGATTGTACAAAATCTACTGTTCAGACAATTAACAGTAATAAGATATTTAAATACATACCTTTAGGAGATTTATGCTCCATTTTTTTTAAGTCTGCTAGATCTCTAGCCAGTAAATGAGAGAAATAGAAATCGAGATTTTTTCGACCTTAGTGTATCTGATGGAAGACCTTACGGCATTTGGACCGCTATAAAAGAGTTCCTGGCGTAGCTTTTGCTTCAGAGATGCGGGGATAAGTCTTTGAAAAGCGGCATCAGGTGAGGAAGATAGCGCATGTAAAATAGGGAAAGGGAAAAGAGTGAGGTGGGTGATTTCGTAAATATTGGTATACATTTCCATGTAAACAAAAAATAATTCTTTTATGTTCTTATAAATAAAGGAAATAGGGATGATAGTGCATGTAGGTGTAAACTTTTTTTTACAAAAATTGTAAACGAATGTCTTCAATTGAAAGAAAATGAACTGTGAATGGATCTCTTTTTTTTACAATGTGTTGAGATGTTTTCTGGGTTTGAGAGAGAAGGCTGGCATGCTTTATGCACCTTGCACTTCTGATTCGATCAGGGGTTAGTGGGAATTGCGGAGTCCAATTTTTTTTTATTTCTGAGTAGATTTCTTTTCGTTTTCACCCAAAAATGCTGTATGATTTAATGGAATTTTCTTTCTGAGAAATCCTCCAGATACCGAATTGAAGGTTGAAAGTTATGAATCCATTCCGCAACAACCCGCATAAGAGGAGGTTTCAAATCCGCTTTGTCGCCGGGGTCCTGGCGATCTGGGTGCTCGGTGTCCAGGCAGGCTGGGGGGGACCCAAAGGAGGGCGAGATCTGGCGGTGGTCGAGCTGGAGGAAGGGGCTCACATCCTCGTCCAGATCGACGAACCGACCGGGGCACTCGATGGCCCGGTCGAGACGACGGAAGCGACCGTCCGGGTGCAGGGGCGCATCGTGACCGACAGCGAGGTGGAGGAGATCGTCTTCAACGGGCAGCGGATGGGAGGCCGGGATCTGATGGTCGCCGAGTTGGAAGAGGAAGAGGCTGATGAGACCGCCTTTTTCGACCGGGTCTTTCCCCTGAAAGCGGGGGAGAATCGAATTACTATCGAGGCCAAGGATGCGGCGGGAAACAGCGTCGATGCCGAAATCGTGGTGCAGCGGGTAGTGGCGGAAGAGGTCGGGGGGAAAGGGGAGATCTACGCCCTGATTGTGGGTATCGACGAATACCAGGACGAGACGATCACCGATCTGCGTTTTGCCGAAAAGGACGCCAGGGCGTTTTACGAATTCCTCATCGATCCCAAGATGGGCATTCTGCCGGATGAGAACGTGGTTTTTCTGCCGAGTGCGGAAGCCACGTATCTCAAGATCGGCCGGGCGATCGAGGATCACCTGGTGCGGAAGGCCACCCGTCCGGAGGATATGGTCATTTTCTACTACGCCGGGCACGGGGCGGAAGGGCCCCACGTGGTGCAGGGGGCGGCCTACTATCTGATACCGGCCGACGCGCTGCGCACCAATCTGCTGTCGACGGGCATAGAGAAGGGGCGGCTGCAGTTTTTGTGGGGGGCGATCCCGGCGCAGCGCAAGGTCTTTATCACGGATGCGTGTCATTCGGGCGGGTTGAAGGGATTGCAGACCCTTTCGGCCGCGGGATTTGAGGATATGGGAGCGGGCAAGGTGACGCTGGCGGCGGCCCGGGCGGATCAGGTGGCATACGAACTGCCGAACCTGGGGCACGGAATCTTCACCCACACGCTGCTGGAAGGGCTCAAGGGAAGGGCGGACGAAGAGGGGGACAACGACGGTCTGGTGAATCTGGTGGAGGTCAAACGGTTTCTCGAACAGGAGATACCCAAACAGGCGGCCAAGATGGGTGCGGAGCAGCATCCGGTCGTCGAACTGGGTGCCGGAGCCAAGGGGCTGTTTCTGGCCAAGTCGGAAGCGGTGGCGCTGCCGGCCTGGGATCCCCCGGCCGGGGGATGGAGCATGGGCGCCACGGGGTATCCGGTGCTGCACTTCGAGTTTGAGGAAGGGGGACGGATGCCGGTCATCCTGGTATTGCTGCGCGAGGAGCGGGCTCTGGAAGAGGCTGGCTCGTCTCTGGAGTCCGGAGTGGCGGAAACCGGCTTCACCAACGCGGTGTTGAAGGGGAAGCCGGATTGGAAGGTGGTGGACAAGGGAAGCGCGGCCAATTTGACGGCGGAACAGATCCAGGCGGCCATCGACGGGGAGCCGGCGTACGCGGCGGCCGTGGCCAGAGCGCTGAAGGCGGATTTTCTGGTGATGGGCACGGCCAAAGCCAAGCAGAGCAGCGCGGCCATGCAGAAGCTGCTGAAGGTGGATGCGGCCTCTTTTCAGGGGAATATGACGGTCAAGATCATCTCCGCAGCTACCGGGGACGTGGTGTCGGCGCAGGTGGTCAACGCCCCGGGAGCGCACCTGGAACCGAGCACGGCCGAGCAGATCGCCCTGCAGAGGGCCGGCATCAAGCTGGCGCGCAAGGTGCTGCCGGAGGTGGAGACGTACTGGCAGAAGCTGCGCGCCCAGCGTCCGGGCGGGATGGTGCGCCTGGAGGGGGTAGGGGCGTACGAGAGTATGCAGGGGATCGAAGAGGAGCTGCGCCAGGTGCCGATGCTGGAAGGGCTGGCGTGGCGCTCTTTTGATCAGAAGGGAGCGGTATTCGAGTTCGAGCCGAGGGGGGATATCCAGGGGCTGGTGGCACATCTGCAGGGACAGGGGCTGGGAGGATACCAGGCAGAGGTGGGGAAGATGGGGACGGGAAGTGTAACCGTGGTTTTGAAATAGGGGGAAGCGAAAGGAAATTCAGCCGTGCGGCGGCGTTCATCTTTCGATATACTTCATTGCGTTCAGCAGATATTCACAGGCGAAACAGATTCTGGAGAGATTCGACAATACTGTTTTTCAGGAGGTGGAGAAAAGTGATTGGAAAATGGAAAAGCGCGTTCATAGGGGGTCTGCTTGCCCTGGTGGCCTCTGCGGCTCTAGCGCAGGATAGCGAATCCCGCATCGCCCTGGCCGACTTCCAGAACCAGACGGGGGATGCTGCGTACGACCAGTACACTTCCGGACTGTCGGAGGCGATCGGCACCTTCATGGCCAAGTCGGGGATGGTGCAGCTGGTGGAGCGCAATCGCATTCAGGAGGCGATCAACGAGCAGCTGCTGGCGCAGACCGGTTTTCTCGACGAGGAGAGCGCCGCGGAAGTGGGGCGCCTGGTCGGGGCGCAGACGATGATTCTGGGGAGCTTTTTGCAGGAGGGAGGGCAGTTCCAGGTCAACGCGCGCATGATCGACACGGAGACGGGGAAGGTGCTGACGGCGGAGCAGGCGAGCCATCCGGAGATCCTGCAGGCGGCCGACATGGTGGCGGTGGGGCTCCTGGGACAGCTGGGGATCGAGGTGATCGAGACGAAGAAGTCGGCGTTCAAGCGGATCGGCCGGTGGGTCTTTCTGGGAGTAGGTGCGGGTGCGGGTTTCGGCTCCATCTCGGCCAAGGGAAAGGCCGACGACGCGTACGAGCGCTACCGCAACGCGGTGGTGGAGGAGGAGATCGCCAGCAACTTCAGCGAGGCCGAAGACAATGACAGTCAGGGCAGTCTGCTGGCCGGAGTGTCGACGGCGAGTATCATCACGGCGGCGTATCTGTATCTGACGAGCCGCCAGCCGGACCGGATCTACCGGCGTATGGAAGAAGAGACCAGGACATCGCTGGATGTGCGCATGGACGAGCGGGGGCGCGGCATGGTGGCGCTCCGCTGGCATTTCTAAGGTGGCCGACATGGAGCGAAGAGAACTGCTGAAATCCGGCAAGCTATCGACCAGGGGATTGAGCATGAACAATACAAAACTTACATCGCGGATACTGCTGCTGGGACTGTTAGTGGGGATGATGGTGTACATGGCGTGCGGAGGGGATCGGCAGCGCAACAATCCCCTCGATCCGGCGCGGCCGGGTGCGGAGGTGGGCTTTGGGCTGACGGCCGTGGGCGTTAAGAGCGGCGTCGAACTGACCTGGAGCGGTCTGGAGTTTCCCCAGTTTGAGCGGTTCGTGGTCTATCGGCGCGCGGCCGGACAGGGGGAGTTCGAGCAGATCGCCACGGCCACGGCCAACGCGTACAAGGACTCGGGGCTGGTGGAGATTGTGGAATACGAGTATCAGGTAACGGTCATCGTCGGCGGGGATGAAAGCCGGCCTTCGAAGGTCAGCAAGGCGGCTCCCCTGGACGGGATTCTGCCCACGGTAGCGCTGGTTGCGCCCGTGGAGGGACAGCGAATTTCCGGGAGTTTCCAGATCGTCGCCGAGGCGAACGACAACGTCGGGATCACCGAGGTGGAGATCAGTATCGACGGCGAGGTGGTGGTCACCCGACGCGAAGTGCCGTATGCGTATGCGTGGGATGTGTCGGATCTGGAGAATGAGAGCAGCCATACGATTCGGGTGATGGCCAGGGATGCGGCCGGTAACGAGTCGGTGGTGGACGTGCACGGCAGCGTCATCATTGACAACGCCAAACCGCAGGTGACCACGGTCGCGCTGAGCGATCCGAGCCCGGTGCAGGCCGGCACGGTCGATTTTGAGCTGCTGTTCGACAAGGAGATGGACCAGACGGTGGAGCTGGCGGTCACGGTCGGCCGGGAGAATCCGTTCGACCAGCTGGCGGTGACGGGCACGTGGAGTTCGGACACGCAGTGGGGGGGGAGCGTCACCTTCTCGGGGTCCACGGGGGATGGACTGTACACGGTGCGCGTGGCCGACGGGAAGGCGCAGTCGGGTACGTTCATGGATCCGGATGTGAGCCAGACCTTTGCGCTGGATACGGCGCCGCCCCAGGCGGGATCGGTGGCCATCGAAGGCGGAATTGGCTCGACCAACAGCAACGAGGTGACGCTGGCGCTGGACGCCACGGATGCGGGCACGGGCGTGGCCGGGATGCAGATCGCCAACGAGCCGAGCTTCGACGGAGCGGCCTGGGAGGATTTCGACGGGGTGAAGGTCTGGTCGCTGGCGTCCGGAGAAGGGGCCAGGATAGTGTATGTCCGGTTCCGCGACGGGGCGGGCAACGCCACCGCGTCGGTGACCGCCGAGATCATCGTCGACGTGCTGGCGCCGACAGTGCGCTTTGAGACGCCGGGGGACAACGACGCGCTGTTCGGCGAGGTGGCGGTGCGCGGCATTGCCGAGGACAACGTAGGAGTGGCGCGCATCGAGCTGCGCGTCGATGGGGAACTGGTCAGTGCGGTGGACAACAGCGCCGAGATGGGCTTCACCTGGGATGCATCGACTCTGGAAGACGGTAGCACGCACCAGCTGGAGCTGAGAGCGCTGGACGAAGCGGGGAATCCGTCGGCCAGCATCGGCATTGCGGTGACGGTTAGTCAGCGTCCTCCAGTAGTGGCCAGCATCGTGGTGCGAGAGGATGAGACTGGGCAGGCGCTGGAATCGCTGATCTTCGGTCCGGGAGGATTGAACTTTGAGATCGCCTTTTCCAAGGATATGGATCAGACGGTGGATCCCACGGTGAGTTTCGGTGCGCTGTCGCCGTTCGATCAGCATAGCGTGACCGGCACCTGGACCAACGCCACGACCTGGACCGGTAGCTTCACGGTGGGGGCCGAGACCCCGCAGGCGCTGCACACCCTGCGCGTATCCGGGGGGTTGAGCAGCATCGGCCAGCCGATGGATGCGGACGAGGGCTTCCAGTTCAGACTGGATGTGGTGCCGCCCGAGACCAGTTCGGTGGCAATCGACGGCGGGGCGCGCACGACCAATTCGAACCAGGTGACCCTGACGCTGTCGGCCACGGACGAGGGGACCGGCGTGGTGGAGATGCAGATCGCCAACGAGCCGAGTTACGAGGGGGTGGCCTGGGTCGCGTACGAGGGGGAGCAGGTCTGGTCGCTGGCTGAAGGGGATGGTGCTCGGGTGGTGTACGCCCGGTTCCGCGACGCAGCCGGTAACGCGACGCGGTCGGCGACCGCCGAGGTCATCGTCGACGTGCTGGCGCCGACGGTGCGTTTCGAGACGCCGGCGGCCAACGAAGAAGTGTTTGGCGAGGTGGCGATCCGGGCGCTGGGCGAGGACGATGTGGGGGTGGCGCGCATCGAGCTTTTGGTGGACGGAGAGCTGCACAACTCCGTGGACAACAGCAATGAGATGGATTTCATCTGGGATGCATCGGCTCTGGAAGACGGCAGCACGCACCAGCTGGAGCTGAGAGCGCTGGACGAGGCGGGGAATCCGTCGGCCAGCACCAGCATCGCGGTGACCATCAGCCAGCGTCTGCCGGTAGTGACCAGCATCGCGGTGAACGGAGACGGAGAGGCAGGAGAAGAGCTGTCGATCTTTGGCCCGGGAGGGCTCAACTTCGAGATCGGATTCTCCAAAGAGATGGATCAGGAGGTGAATCCCACGGTGACCTTCGGTCTGCTGTCGCCGTTCGATCAGATCAGCGTGACGGGCGCCTGGCGCAACGCCACTACCTGGACGGGTAGTTTCACGGTGGGGGCGGAGACTCAGGAAGGGGAGCACACGCTGCACATCGGCGGGGCGCTCAGCATCATAGGGCAGAATTTGGAAGTGGACGAGAGCTTCCAGTTCCGTATCGACCGGACGCCGCCGGACGCTCCTCGGGTGAGCATCGAGGGAGGGCGGACCTTCACCAACAGCGTGGAGGTGGCTCTGACCCTGGAGGCGGAGGACGATTCGCCGATGGAGGTGCAGGTCAGTTCGGAGCCGACCTTTACCGGCGTGGCCTGGGAGACGTTTCAGCAGGACAGGGCATGGAGTCTGGAGCCGGGCGAAGGGAATAAGCAGGTGTTCGTGCGCTTCAGGGATGTGGCAGGCAACCTGACGCAGGCGGTTTCGGACAACATCACGCTGGACACGATCCGGCCGCAGGTGCAGATGACCAATCCGCCGGACGGTGGATCGATAGCCGATGAGGTGACCATCAGTTTCACCGGGGAGGACCCGGGGGAAGGGCAGCTGGCCGAACTGCTGCTGAGCATCGACGAGGTGAGTGTGCAGGTGTTCGGGGCGGGTGAGCACGAGTATCTGTGGGACGTGACCGGGCTGGCCGACGGCAGCGAACACACAGTGCAGGTGACGGCCAGGGATGCGGCCGGCAACCAGGCGCTGGCCACCGCCACGGTGACGGTGGATCGGGCGACGCCGCTGGTTACCGACGTGACGCTGAGCAATCCGTCGCCGGTGGGCATCGGCGTACTGGAGTTGCAGATCCGTTTCAGCACGGAGATGGATGTGGAGACGCCGCCGCTGGTGACCGTGGGGCAGGAGAGTCCGTTCGCCACGAACACGATACTCGGCAACTGGGTGGATGAGCGGATCTGGGTGGGGTCGATGGTAGTGAGCAGCGCGCTGGGAGACGGGGAGTACACCCTGAGCGTGTCGGGGGCGCAGTCGACGACCGACAAGGGGATGCGAGCGGATCAGACGCGGACATTCGTGGTCGACACGGCGCCGCCGGAGCAGCTGTCGCTGTCGATAGAGGGAGGCAACGCCTTCACCAATACGCCGGGCGTGGAGTTGACGCTGGATGCGGTGGACCAGACATCCGGGGTGAACGAGATGCAGGTGAGCAACGATCCGACCTTTGCGGCGGCGGGCTGGGAGCCGTATGTGGAAACAAAGGGGTGGAACCTGCCGGAGGAGGACGGGGTGAAGACGGTGTACGCCCGTTTTCGGGATGCGGCCGGCAACGAGACGGCGCGTATCCAGAACGAAATCATCCTGATAACCAATCCGCCCGAAGCGGTGATCCTGGAGGAGGCGCGGGAGACGACGCCGACGTCGACGACGCTGGTGTGGGGTCAGAGCAACAACGTATTCTTCGCCGGATACCGGATCTACCGCTCGACCGAGCCCGGGGTGACCACCGACGACGAACTGATCGAGACGATCAACGAGATTACCACCACGGTACACACCGACCTGACACTGGAGCCGGAGCAGCAGTATTTCTACCGGGTGTTCACCTTCGACCAGTCGAACCTGGCGACGGGGAGCAACGAGGTGGAAGTGTTGACAGCCAGCTCGCGGCTGCTGAGCGGTGGGGTGATCGACGTGCTGAGCGGTGGACCGATCTCCGGCGCCGAAGTGGCGATCGCAGATGAGGCGCTGGCGGGTGATTCGGACGCCACCGGCCGGTACGAGATCACCGGCTTCCCGAGCGGCGGAGAGTTCACCGTGCGGGTGACGGCTACCAACTACCTGCCGACGACGCTGATGGTGGAGATCCCGGCACAGGGTGAGCTGGAGCAGGAGATCAAGCTGCGGCCCCAGCCAAAGGTGACGGCGCCGGTGAACACCGGTTCCTTCCCCTTCAGCATTCCGCAGTATATCGCCCTTTCGCCGCAGGGGGATCGGGCGTACGTGACCAATTTCCGCTCGGAACAGGTGACGATCGTCAACACGAGCAACAACACGGCCGTCGGGTCGATCCCGGTGGGCCAGGCGCCGATGGGGGTGGCGCCCAACCCGGTGAGCAGCCAGGTGTATGTGGCCAACAATTTCGAGAACACCGTGTCGATAGTGGACGTGATCAACCTGGAGGAGGTGGAGCGCATCCCGGTTGGATCGTTCCCGCAGACAGTGGTGGTCTCGGAGGACGGCGGCACCCTGTACGTGGTCAACAAGGGAGACGCAACGGTCGGCTTCGTGGATCTGGAGCAGCGGCAGGTGGTCGACGAGGTGGCCGTTGGCCGCGATCCGATGTGGGCGGCTCTGGTGCCGGGAACAAACCTGCTGTTTGTGACCAACAACAGCACCAACACGGTGTCGGTGGTGGACGTGGAGAGCCGGCAGGTGATCCAGAGCCTGTTCGTCGGCGGTGGCCCCGAAGGGGTAGCCGCGTCGCCGGACGGCCGACGGGTGTACGTGGCCAACAGTTTCGACGGCACGGTGTCGGTGATCGACGTGGAGAGCCTGGGGGTGATCGAGACGCTGGAAGTGGGGGCGTTCCCCCGGCAGATCGTCTTTGCCCCCGATGGGGATCTGGGCAATCTGGCCTACGTCACCAACTACAGCGACTCGAACGTATCGATCATCGACGTGGCGGTCGACCAGGTCCTGGACACGCAGCTGACGGTGGGGAACTTCCCCAACGGTCTGGCGGTGCTGCCGGACGGCGACAAGATCTACGTGGTGGTGGACGTGAACAGCGGGGTGACGGTCATAGAATACTAAGAGGTGGGATCGAAGTAGAGAGCAGGTTGGGAGAGGGGGTTACTTTCACCCTCTCCCGGCCGCTCGATACTATTTTGCCGAGGGACTGATTGAAGAGCGGATTTTGCGGGATTAGTAGCCATCGGTAGACAATTCGGATGTAAACAAATGCCATCTCGCTATCTCACTGTGAACGAGAGAGATATGGAGCTTTTTTCAACCCTTTGGGATCTTTCTCGGAGGGTTTTTTGGGCTCTGCCATGTTTTATGCGATTCGAGGGAGTGGATTCGTGTTTCATAAAAAATGGATAAGCGCGCTCGGGTTTTGGGTGATCTGCCTGGTAATGTTCCTGGCAAGCGGGAACGTCGGAGCTCTGGAGATCGCCGTGCACGAGCCTTCGGTGTACGAAGGGGACAGTATCACCCACGACGGCAGCACACTCAAACTGGAGGGTGAGATCCTCGGCGGTACGGAGATTCAGGAGGTGACCATCAACGGTCGGTCGGCGGCGATGGCCACCCGAGATCTGATGGTCGAGGAACTAGAAGAGGAGGGCTTTCCCTTTCGCGGCGTGGTGCAGTTGGAAGGGGGAGACAATGCGGTTGAGATCAAGGCGGTGGACGATGGTGGGGAGACGGTGACCCTGAGCTTCACGGTACAGGTAGATCCGGGTGTTCTCAACGGCGAAGTATACGCGCTGGTGGTGGCGGTCAACGACTACCAGGATGGTCGCATCAGCGATTTGCGCTTTGCCGAACCGGATGCCCAGGCGATCGAGGAAGTGCTGACCGACCCGCAGCACGGCATCGTCAAGCCGGAGAATATAGTGGTGCTCACCGGAGCGCAGGCGACCTACCGCAATATTTCCAAGGCGCTGGAGGAGCACCTGGTGCGCAAGGCGAAGCGGGCCCAGGATGTGGTCCTCTTCTACTTTGCCGGGCACGGGGCCGAGGGGCCGCACATAAGTCGAGGAGCCGCTTATTACCTGGTGCCGCACGATGCGGAGGTGACCAACCTGCTGTCGACGGCGATCGACAAGGGGCGGCTGCAGTTTCTGTGGGGGGCGATCGGGGCGCAGCGCAAGATTTTCATCACCGACGCCTGTCATTCGGGCGGCATGCAGAATATGAAGGTGCTCAGCGCCGACGGTTTTGAGACGGTGGAGGGGTTCGTGACGCTGACGGCGGCCAGGGCGGATCAGCTGGCGCTGGAACTGCCACGCCTGGGTCACGGGTTGTTCACCCACGCTCTGGTCGAGGGGATGAGGGGGGCGGGAGACGGCAACGGCGACGGCTACGTCAGCGCCGAGGAACTGGGCGCATATATCACCTCCCAGGTGCAGAAGATGGCGGCGGAGATGGGTGCGGAGCAGGTGCCGGTAGTAGACATCGTGCCCGGGGCGGCCGGCACCCCGCTGGCGACGAGTGGGGGGAAACCGCTGCCGATGTGGAAGCCGGTCGATCCGCCGGCCCCCGCGCCGTACGTGGGATTGATAAAGGTCACCATGCGCTTCGACGCAGCGGAGAAGGAGCCGTATATGCTGGTGGCGATCCGCGACGAGGAGGGGGATGAGGATGTGGAGGAGGTGGCGGCGACGGCGATCATGGAACGGTTCATGAGCAAACGGGCACCCTTCCGCTTTGTCGAACCGGGCGCGGTGGAGGGGAAGCTGGAGGGGGATCAGTACGAGTTGGCCTTCAGCGACAATCCGGCCGATATCGCCGCGGTGGCGCGAGCGGTGGAGGCGGATCTGATTCTCACCGGCCACTTCACGACCGAGGACACGGGGATGGCGGACGAGGATATGAAGGAGTTGCTGGGCACCACCATCCAATCCTATCAGGCGCACTTAAACGCGCGGGTGATCTACGCCAATTCGGGAGAGATCATCCAGGCGAAGACAGTGCAGACGGCGGCCACCCATTTGAACCCGACTATGGCCCAGCGCCAGGCGCTGGAGAAGGCCTGCCAGAAGCTTTCGGATGTGTTCAGGCGCACATTGAAGAAGAAGTGGGATGTCCTGATGGCGGAGCGCCCGAGTGGCATGATCGTGGCCGAGAATGTGGATGACTATCAGAAGCTGGGGAGGCTCGAAGAAGCACTGGCCGGGCTGGAGCCGATGGTGACGGGGTTGAGCTGGCAGAGCTTCGAGGGGAATTCGGCGGTCTTTTCGTTCAACGCCACGGGTGGTGCTGAACGGGCGGCAGCTCTGTTGAAAGAGAAGGGGTTGGCCGGCTTCAAGGTCGGTGGGGTAAAGGCGAGCGAGGGAGCGGTGAGTTTCTGGCTGAAGTGATGCGGGTGGTGCGGGACGAGTTGAATGGGAACGAGCGATTGGATGCTTCAATCAAATAGAGATAGAGAGGATCCAAAGATGAAAAGAGAATTCTGCTTTGCTTTCTGTTTCGCCCTGGCGCTGCTGGTGGCCAGAGCGATTCCCGTCCTGGGGGATGACCTGGGACTGCCGGGTGACAAGGTGGCGCTGCGCTACCGGATCGAATTTATGGATGACAATGTGTGGAAGCCGGTCAAAGATACCAAGAAGTTTAAGAAGGATCAGACCATCCACTTCCGTTTCATGGGCAACACGGCGGGGACTCTCTATATTCTGAACACCAGTCTCGATGATGTTTCCCTGCAGCCGATTTTTTCCGAGGGATCCGGGCAAGGTTTGCGTAAATTTCTGGGGCTGGGGACGCACATCGATGCGAACCAGGTGGGGATCTTTCCTGATCCGGGGAAGGGTGGGGGACTGCGCTTTACCGGGTTGAAAGGGCAGAAGTCGAAGACAGAGCGGTTTTTGTTCGTGTTCGTGCCGGATGATTTGGGGGGGACGCGCGCCATGATGGCGATTCCGGCCGGGGCCGAGAACTGGCAGTTCGACGACAAGGCGACCCAGGTGGTGACCGGCGACCCGGGAAGCATTCTGTTTCACTATTTCGAATTGAAGAGCAAGTGAGCTAAGGAAGGGGGGAGTTCATGAGACGTCTGTTCGCTGTATCGCTGATCGTTCTGGCCCTGAGTGGGGTAGTCCACGCCGAACAGAAGTGGGCGTTGCTGATCGGGGTGAACGAGTACCGGGTGGATCGCTGGAAGTTGAAGGGGTGCGTCAATGACGTCTTGATGACGAAGGAACTGCTGACGACCAAGTTTGGTTTCCCGGTAGAAAACGTCAAGGTGCTGCTCGATGAGGAGGCGACGGCCGACAATATACGGCAGGCGCTGGAGAACTGGTTGATTGCCAAAAGCAAACCGGAAGATATCGTCTATTTCCACTTCAGTGGTCACGGGGCGCAAATTCCGGATAAGGACGGGGACGAGGAGGATGGGAAGGACGAGTTCCTCTGCGCGGTCAATTTGAATCCGAAGGATCCGGCAACGCTGGTGACCGACGACCAGCTGAAGGATCTGTTCGAGCGCATTCCGTCCAAGAATGTCACCATCATCACCGACTGCTGTCATTCGGGAACGGGCACGCGGGACATCAGCTTGAACCGCAAACGGGCGATTGATAGTTACGACCTGGAGCACTTCTCTTTGGAGGAAGAGGCTGACGGGGGGACGCGAGCCGTGGTGATGACGCCGACGGGAGGCGGAGGGAAGAAACCGCCCAAACCACCTCCTCCACCAGCCGCGCCGCCCAAGCCGCCGCCGGAGAATCAGGCCGTTTCTCAGGTGGGTGTGGAGATGGGGGACAAACTGCAGGTGCACATCTCGGGCTGCCGGGATGAACAGACTTCGGCCGACGCCTGGATCAAGGACGATTTCTACGCCGGGGCGCTGACCTTTCACTGGGTGGAGAATCTGAAGAAGGCGCCGGCGAACATCAGCTATCGGGATTTGATCGAGCGGGTGCGGCGCGATCTGAAGGCGAAGAAGTACACTCAGCTGCCGCAGGTCAACGGGGCGGCGGATCGTCCGATTTTTGGGAAGCCGGTTTCCGGAACGGTGAGCGTGCCTTTCGTGGTGGTAGAGGCTGTTCAGGGGGATAGGGTGACGCTGAGCGGGGGACAGGCCCAGAACATGACTGAGGGATCGGTGTACGCCGTCTTCCCCGAGGGGGAAACTGCCTTTACCGGGGAGGGGTTGGGACGGATCAAGATCAACCGTGTCGAGCCGACCAGCGCGGAAGCGGTGAAGCTGGGAGGTGTGGCGGTGCGGCCGGGATTCCGCGCCAAGCAGGTGCTGCACAATCAGGAGATGCAGAAACTGAAACTGAAGGTGGAGGGAGGGAGTAGCGGCGTGCAGAGCGCGGTGGCGAGTGCGCTGGGGCGTCTGGATTTCGTGGAGGCGGTGGGAGAGGGGAAACACTTCCACCAGCGGCTGCAGCTGAGCGAGGCGGCCGGGGGGCTGCACGCGGCGCTGACGATCGACATGGTGCCCGGGCCGCGGGTGGAGGCGGCGGATGCCGCCAGTCTGGTAACCGCTCTCGAGGCCCAGCTCCAGAGCTCCTATGCGATCAATTTTCTCTCCTCCCTCAGCAATGACAATCCGCCGTTCGGGATAGAGGTTTGGGCGAACAAGTCCAGCGCGGGCACGCGGGATTTGATGGTGGAGGAACTGGAAGAGGCGGAGGATGAAAAATACATGCAGGCGAAGCTGGGGGACGTGCTGCGCTTCCATTTTCAGGCGGAGGAGGACTGCTACCTGACGCTGATCAACGTGGGGACCAGCGGCAAGGTCAACGTGCTCTTTCCCAACAAGCTCTTTCCGGACGGTCGAGTCACGGGAGGGCGGGAGTACCGGACCCGGTCGTTCAAGGGGGACAAGGGAGCGCAGATTCCGCTGACCATCAAGCTGGATCCGAGGGGGAAGGCGGGGCGGGAGTTCGTGCAGGTGATTGCCAGCCGGGAACCGCTCGACTTCGCCGCCTTGAAGGGAAAGATGGGCAGTCAGTTCGCGCAGGCGATGACCCGGGGTCTGATGGCGAAGAAGGAGAGCAACGCGGGTGAGAATTTGCTGCCCACGGATCAGTGGGCGACCGATTTCCTGTTTATCGAGACCTACAAATAACAAAAGGGAGGAAGGCGTATGGGACGCCGTCATCTATCGATTCTGGCCGCGACAGTGCTGCTGTTCGCCGGGGCCGCCAGCGGTGCGGAGAAATGGGCCATGCTGGTGGGCGTCGGGGACTATCTCCACGGCACGCGCATGGACCTGCAGGGGCCGCCCAACGACGTGCGCATGATGGAGGAGATGCTGCTGAGCAAGTATGGGTACGATCCGGAGCACATCAAGAAACTGGTCGATCTGGATGCGACCAAGGCGAATATCGTCGAGGGGATGGAGAATTTTCTGATCGCCAAATCGAAGCCCGGAGACACGGTGCTGTTCTACTTCACAGGGCACGGCTCACGGGTGCCGGATCTGGATGGAGACGAGAGCGACGGGCGGGACGAGGTGCTGTGCCCGACGGACGTGCAACCCGGGGTGCCGGGGAACGAGATTTTGGATGACGAGTTGAAAGCGCTTCTCGACCGGATTCAGGCGACCGATGTGACGGTGGTGCTCGATGCCTGCCACTCGGGCACGGGGACGCGGGATATAGACTTCGGGGGGATATCGCCGCCGATCGAGTACCGGACGGTGGAGCTGGGCTACCCGGAGCCGGAGGGGACGCGGGATATCGACTTTGGTCTGGGGGAAGAGGACGGCATGGACATGGCAGGCGGTGGAGGTGGAGGAACGCGCTCGATTGGCGATGAGAAGGCGTTCACTATGATCGCCAGCTCGTCGTCGAGCGAGACCTCGGCCAGCAGCGTGTTCTACCAGGGGTTGACCCGGGTCTGGTCCGGGGTGCTTACCTTCAATCTGCTCAACGCGATGAAGAAGGCGGATGGGGAGACGACATACGAACAGCTGATGGCCAACGTGGTTCGCGATGTCAAGAAGCGCAACCCCAAGCAGACCCCGCAGCTGGAGGGTGCGGGAGACCGGCCGCTGTTTGCCAATACCGGAGGGAATCTGAGTTCGCGCAACTATCTCCGGGTGACCCGAGTCGAGGACGGTCGGGCGCAGCTGCGCAGCAATTCATTCGGCAACGAGCTGCCCGGCTCGATCTACAAGGTGCTCGATGCGAACACGGGGAAGTCGGTGGGGCGGATCAAGATCACCCGGTCCCTGGGCAGCATGCTGGATGGGGAGGTGATCGAGGGAGGGGATAAGGTGGTGGCGCCGGCGATGGCGGTGGAGGAGTTCCGGGCTCGCAGCGACGAGAAGCTGCACGTGCGGGTGGCGGACTTCGGCGACCAGAAGATCAACGGGGCGATGCATCAGCGGTTGGATAGGATGGACTTCGTGCAGGTGGCGGCCAGCGATACCCACTACTTCGACGTGGCGCTCAACGGCCAGATCGACGGATCGGTGGTGTCGCTGTTTTCAGGTTATGATATCACTGCCTGGCTGGAAGAGGGGGGGATGCAGAGCAGCAGTGAGGTGACATCGAAGAACGTGGACGAAATCATGGGGGTGCTGCGACCGCTGCTGGAGAATGCGTACGCGGTCAAGAAGCTGGCGCGTATGGACAACGAGTCGCCGCCGTTCAGGGTGTCGGTGTGGGTGACCGGCACGCCCGATCCGGGGAAGAAGCAGGAGAAGTTCGTGGAGATGAAGATCGGGGATCCTGTCTACTTCCACTTCCATTCGGACAAGGATGCGTATCTGACGTTGCTGAATGTGGACTCCCAGGGGGCGATAACGATCCTCTTCCCGAATGAGTACATGCCGTTCAACCGGGTGGTGGCCGGCAAGACTTACTCCATTCCCACGCCGGAGATGGGTTTTGAGATGCACCTGGGTGGAGCGGGAGGCCAGGAGATGGTGAAGGCGTTCGCCACGGAGTTTCCAATGGACTTGAGCGCGCTCAACGCCCAGGCGGTGGGCGGCTTCCGGTCGCTGGATATGGACCTGGATCAGCCGGACCCGTTTGGTCCGAGCGTGGTGGACAAGCTTTCACAGGCAATCACCGGGAGCATGTACGACAACGCGCCTTCGGGCACGCGGGCGATCATGCTGTCGGCGGCACCCAAGAAGGAGGGGCCTCCTCCGGGGACGCCGACGGAGAACTGGTCGACAGATTATCTGATCATCCAAGCACGCTGAAAAGGAGAATCTCATGGATAGGATAAGAGGCTGGTTGGCAGCTGCTGTCGGCTGCCTGGTTCTACTGATGGCGAGCGCGGGAGAGGCCGGCAGCGGTCAGGCGTTCATCACCGAGGTAACGGGGAAGGCGCGCGTCGTAAAGGGGGACGGCGGGGAGAGTCCGGCCGCCGCCGGGGGGGAGCTGGCCATCGGCGATGCGCTGCACGTGGACGAAGGGAAGGCCGCGCTCATCTACCTGTCGGGCCGCGCTGTTGAGGTGGGTGCGGGACAGGTGCACGAGGTGCGGAAGGGAAAGGGGAAGGAATCGGCCCTGATGGAAAAGATCGCCGGCACGCTGGGAGAGATCGTCGGGCCGCAGAGCGAGGCGGATCGTCCGGTGGTCCACGGCATGGCCCGGGATCTGGGAGGGATCACCGGCGCGCTGCCGGTCAACACGCGACTGAGCCGCGAGAAGTTCGTCTTCACCTGGGATGCGCTGGAAGATGCCGAGGAGTTCGAATTCAGGCTGGAGACGGAAGACGGGGAGGTGCTGACCAAGAAGATGGTGAAGGGCACGCGTCTGGACGCCAAAGAGTTGAAGCTGAAACCGGGCGAGCGGTATGTGTGGAGCGTGCAGGAGACGGGATCGTTCCTGCCGCGCGATTCAGGCAAGGGTTGGGTGGAGATCGCCTCGGAGAAGGAGGCCAAGGAGTTGAAGAAGGGGATGGCCGCGATCGAGTCGAGCGCCGAAGGGGAGAGTCTGCCGGTGCTCAAGGCGGCCAATTTTTACCGCGAAGGGTATTTCTACGACGCCGAGCAGGCACTCCGCGACCTGGAGGGAAAGCGATCTCTGTCCCATCTGGAGCAGAAGCTGCTGACGATGGCCTACGTCAAGATGGAGCGTTGGGACCGGCTGCCGGAGTCCAAAGAGAAAGCAAAGGAGTAGCCAGGTGGCACGTCTCGCCTCGCGTTCTAAACTGACGGTTCTGGCCACGGCGCTGGTCGTGAGCTACGCGGCCGGTCTGGTCGCCTACCTGTTGAGTCTGCTGCAGCCGGTGCAGGAGGCGGAGCAGGGGACGCTCGATTGGCGCTTTCTGTTCCGCGGTCCGATGGGGGAGAAGCCGGCCGAAATTGCCCTGGTGACGGTGGACGAGCAAGCGGACCTGCCATACTGGGCACCGGTGCCGCGCGAACACCTGGCGCGGGTGATCGAGAGCCTGACGCGCGGGGGCGCGAAGCTGGTCGGCCTGGACTTCTATCTGGGGTCGCGCTCGTTCGACGCGGCCGGAGACTCTTTGCTCAGGGAGGCGATGCTCCGGGCGGGCAACGTGGTGCCGGTTTCGTTCCTGGAGCGGGGAGAGGACGGAGCGCTCAAAGAGTACAGGGCGATGCCGTATTTCCTGGAGGCAGCGCTCGACTACGGATACGCCACCTTTTTTACGGGCACCGGGGTGGAGTCGGTGCGCGAGGGACGGGTGGCGATCGGCATCGACGGCCAGCATGCGCTCTCTCTGGCGGGGGCGCTCTACGCGCGCGCCAGAGGGCTGGAGACCGGGGAGATCCGGGAGCTGGATTGGAGCCGCCGCTACGATCGGCTGCCCGGGAGCGACGACGACTATCGCCGGCTCATCGACTACAACGGGCCGCCGTTCCAGTACTACCGCGGGCTGGACCACGAACTGGTCGGGGGGATCGCCGCCTTTTCGAGCAAGCAGGTCGCTTCACTGCCGCCGGTGCTGGCGCAGCGATTCTTCAAGGATCGGATCGTACTGGTCGGCTCGGGGCTGTCGGATGCGCCGGATATCTATCGGACTCCTTTCTTCTCACAGCGATACGACTACGAGCGGACTTTCGGGGTGGAGATACACGCCCAATTTCTGCACTCCCTGCTGGCGGAACGGCCGCTGGCGGAGGTCGGCTCGTTCGCGGCGATTCTGCTGGTCCTGATACCGGGGTTTCTGGCCGGGCTGGCGGCGGTGCGCCTGCGGCCGTATCTGGCTTTGCCGCTGGTGTTGGTGGTGCTGGCGCTGGTGTGGGGGCTGGGGTTCCACCTGTTTGGCGCGTACCAGCTGGTGGTGCCGCTGGTCATGCCGACTCTTGCCAGCGGATTGGCCTGTCTGTTCGGGTTGATCTACGTGGGATCCACGGACGGGCGGCGCAAGAACGCGGTGCGCGATCGGTTTGCGCCGATGGTCGGCGAGCGGTATCTGGCGCAGCTTTTGGAGGCGCCCGACGCCTGGGCAACCGACGGAGACGAGCGGCTGGTCACGGTGCTGTGGCTGCAGCTGGAGCTGGATGACAGCGTGCGCCGGTCACCCCGGGAGACGATGGCTTTTTTCCAGGATTACTGGCGGCGGATGACGCCGCTGATTTTTGAGAACGACGGGGTGGTCTTCGTATACGAGGAGAGAGGTCTGGGAGCGGTGTTCGGGGCGCCGCTGGCGCAGAAGGATCACGCCCAGCGGGCAGTGACCACTGCGATCGACGTGGCAGAGGCCTGGCTCTCCTTTGGGAAGGGGGCGCAGACGGAGAAGGGGCGGCTGGCAATCGGCCTGGAGACGGGTACCGCACTTATCGGCGAACTGGGTGCGGATGAGCGGTTCTCCTACCGGGTGCTGGGCACGCCGGTCGACCGAGCCTGCGAGCTGGCGATGAGTCAGGACGGTCGAGGAGAGATCCGCATCAGCCGGCAGCTGCAGGAGCAGGTGGCCGAGCTGGTGGAGAGCGAGCCGGTCGATGGGGATGTCTTCAGGTTGACCGGCCGGCTGTCGGCGCCGCCTATCGGCGCGGCTGAAACGCCGACCAGTCCGTTCTGGAAATATCTGAAACTGGAGAGGGGCGGGGAGGAGAATATCTCCGATGAACTGCTCGAGCGGCTGGCGATTTTTGCGGAGTTCAACCGCCGGGATCTGCACCACGTGAAGCCGTTGCTCTTCCATCGGAGCTTCCGTCCGGGGGAGCGGATATTCGCGCAGGGGGAGGTGGGCAGCGCCATGTATATCATCCAGCGCGGTAGCGTCGACATTTTGCACGAGGAGGAAGAGGAAGAAGCGGGGGATCCGCACCTGCTCCAGCGGCTGGGCGAAGGGGAGTTCTTCGGCGAGTTGGCGCTGCTCAGCGATCTGCCCCGACCGGCCTCGGCGGTGGCTTACCAGAAAGCGGAGCTGCTGGTGCTGTTTCAAAACGATCTGTTCGACCTGATCGAGCAGCAGCCGGAACTGGGGGTGCGGCTGATCCGATCGCTGTCGCGCATCACAGGTGAGCGGCTGGTGCGGGCGAATGAGGAGCTGGTGCGTAGGAACAACGGTCGTGAGGTGGAGGCAGTGGCGCCATGAAGCTGGCTCCCTTTATTGGCCGCATCCTGCTGGTCGCCCTGGTCTTTTTAAGCCTCTATGCCTTTGGCTGGTCGGTGGCGCACGTCACCACGGTCATCCGCGTGGTGAGCATCGCCTGTGTGAGTGCCTACCTGGTCAATCCGGTGGTCAAGCGGTTGCAAAGCCGGGGGATGAGCAGGGACATGGCGATTGCCGCGGTCTTTCTGGGGTTCCTCTCGGCGCTGGGGATCACTCTGTATCTGCTGGTGCCGGTGGCCCAGCGCCAGGCGGCGCTGATCGGTCAGCAGGTGCAGGGCTTCGCCGCCGACAGCGACGTCCACCTGGCCCGGCTGCAAGTGGTGCTCGAAGAGGAACTGCCGGGCAATTTTATGGAGGGGCGGGATCTGAAGACGGAAGTGGATACCCGACTGGAGGAGCTGTCGGGGACGGCGATCGCCGTGGTTACCCAACTGCTGCTGGCGGTGGCCTCGAATCTAATCTACGTCTTCCTGCTGCCGATGATCGTCTTCATCCTCCTCCAGGACGGACCGTTCTTTTACCATCAGATCGTCAGCGCCGTGCCCAACCGGTACTTCGAGGTGATCTACCGCCTGATCAACCGGGTCGACGAGCAACTCGGGGGATACATCCGCGGGGTGCTGATCGTGACCTTCTGCGTTGGCACGGTGTCGACGGTGGGGCTGTGGATCTGTGGTATGAAGTATTTCTTCATCATCGGGCCGTTGATGGGACTGCTGAACATGATCCCGATCTTCGGGCCGATGGTGGGGATGGGGATCGCGGCGGTGGCGATGATTTTCCAGACGGGGAGCCCTGGAGCGGTGGTCGGTCCCATCCTGGTGGGCGTCGTTTCGCAGGTCCTCGACAACGTGGCATTTACCCCGATTGCGGTTTCGCGCTCGGTCGATCTCCACCCGCTGCTGGTGCTGGTTGCGACGCTGTGCGGTGGGGAACTGTTCGGGCTGGTCGGGTTGCTGCTGGCGGTGCCTGCTACGGCCACGATCAAGGTGGTCTGGCAGGGAGTGCGGGAAGCCAGAGAGAGCACCCGGATGGGTGGTCGGCTCGCGGCCCTGGATTCTTCCTGAGTGCGGCAGAGCCCGAGGGATGGTGTGAATAGAAATGTATAATAAAGTTTACATTTCATTGTGTATTTTATTATACACATATATTTATATATTTATATTAGAGATATGGAATTTTGTCCCATTTGGATCCCATTTTCGTCAACCGAGGTTGTCGGAGAGTTTACAGGGGGAAGCGCCTCTCGGTCGAGGACGAAGGGTGGAGAAACGAAAGAGGGAGGGGATATTTGCGGATTGGGGCCCTTGATCTTACTCCTTTTTTTACAAAGAGATAGGTCGATTTAAGAGGAGGCAAGAGAGGCGTTGACCGATGCATGCAGCCATCCAGGTGAAGCCCCGATGGCCTCCTGGCACAGCCTTTGCGAGACCGGGAATGATACGGAACAGGCAAAGGGGGACGACAAGCTCATGCAGAAGGTACTCATCGTCGAAGACAACGCCGATAATCGGGAGCTGCTCTGGCAGACCCTGGAATACGACTACGAGTTGGGCGTCGCCGAGAATGGGAAACAGGCGTTGGAAAAGGCGGCGGTCTGCCGTCCGGATCTAATCTTAATGGATCTGTCGATGCCGGTGATGAATGGATGGGAAGCGGTGAGAAAGATGAAAATGGATGATACTTTGAGCGCGATTCCGGTCATCGCGGTCAGCTCAAATGCCATGGTCGGCGACCGGGAACGGGCGCTGGAAGCGGGCTGCGACGACTACGTCAGCAAGCCGATATCGCCAGAGCTGTTGCTGGCCAAAGTGGCCGAATGGCTCGGAGATAAAGAGCTCCCTTGAGATGGAAGGAGTGGGGTCGCGGGCCCCGCGATGGATAACCTGTCTATACAGAATACCATGCCAGATCACCATTCTCCTCCCCTGATACTCATTGCCGACGACCACGTGGACAGCGTGGATCTGCTGGAACAGCGTTTGGAAAACGCGGGCTATCGCACGGCAGGGGCATACGATGGCGAGGAGGCGTTGGCGCAGGTCGAAAAGCTGCACCCCGATCTGCTGCTGCTCGACCTGCTAATGCCCAAACTCAGCGGCATCGAGGTGGTGGCGCAGCTGCGGGGCAAGCCGGAGTTCCAGGATCTGCCGATCATCATGCTCACCGCCAAGACCGAGATGGGCGATCGGATCGCCGGGCTGGATGCGGGAGCGGATGAGTATCTGACGAAGCCGACCGAGGAGGGGGAGCTGCTGGCCAGGGTGCGGGCGATGCTGCGTATGCGCGAGGCGCTGCACAGCAAGCAGCATCTGGAAGAGGAGAACGAGCGGCTGCGACGGGAGGTGGCCCTGCGCGAGGGATGGGAGGAATTCGTCGGTCACTCGGAGCCGATGCAGGAGGTCTATGGCCTGATCGAGAAGGTGGCGGCCGCCCCGGCGGCGGTGCTGATTACTGGAGAGAGCGGCACGGGAAAAGAGCTGGTGGCGCGCGCCATCCACCGGCGGGGGAATCGGAAGGAGTATCCGTTTATACCGGTCCAGTGCGGGGCGCTGCCCGAGAGTTTGCTGGAAACTGAGCTGTTCGGCCACAAGCGCGGGAGCTTCACCGGGGCGGATGCGGACCGCGAGGGGGTGTTTGAGGCGGCCCGAGGGGGCACGCTCTTTCTGGACGAAGTGGGGGATGTGTCGGTGACCATGCAGGCGCGTCTGCTGCGGGTGCTCCAGGAGGGGGAGGTGACGCCGGTCGGCGAGAGTCAACCACGGCCGATCGATGTGCGTATTATCGCGGCGACCAATAAAGGGCTGAAGAGCGAGGTGCAGGCGGGCAACTTCCGCGAGGATCTGTACTATCGCCTGAACGTGATACCGATCAGCCTGCCGTCGCTGCGTCAGCGCCGGGAGGATATTCTGCATCTGGCCGAGCATTTTCTGCAGCGATACTGTCAGGCGTTGGGGCGGGGATTGCCGATGCTCACCTCAGAGGCCAAGCGGGCTTTGCTGGACTACGGATGGCCGGGCAACGTGCGCGAATTGGAGCACGAGATGGAACGGGTGGCGACGCTGAGCGATCCGGACTGTATGATTACCCCGGAATTGCTCTCGGAAGAGGTGCGGGTGGTGCAGAGCCCCCTGCTGCCGGAGACGCCGATGCAGGAAGGGACGCTGAAGGAGACGATGGGACAGATCGAACGGAGGCTGCTGGAAGAGGCGCTGGAGCGGGACGATTGGAACCAGACGCGCACGGCCGAGCATCTGGGACTCACCCGGCAGGGGCTGATCAAGAAGCTGCAGAAGTACGGGATAAAGGGGAGAGGGGGTAGGTGAATTGAGCTGTCCGTCCGCCTGGGGGGGGTAGTTGCTGTTGCTTAAATAAATCGTGCTGCTGAGCGGCACGATGTGGGAAGTGCGGGGCATGCAGTGGGAGGGGTTGAAGCCACATGGCGTATGCTACTGGCTTGCCAGGTATCTACAGATCGAGAAGGATACGCAGCCGGTCCTCGACTGCCGTAAGCGTTTCGGGAGAGACTGCCCCCAATTTGTGGGAAAGCCTCTCCTTCGATACCGAGCGTATGTCCTCGCATTTGATGAAGCTCTTCTCCGCCAATCCTCCTTCGGGTGGAGCGATCTCTACGTGGAAAGGAATGCCCTTCTGGCGGGTGGTGAGAGGCAATAGCACGACGAGTCCGGCCGGTCCCTGATTGAACAAGTCTACTGAAAGGACCAGGCCAGGGCGCCTACCCGCCTGCTCGTGTCCCCTGACCGGATTCAGATCGACAAACCAGATCTCTCCTCTACAGGGTTCCGGCATGATCAATCATCCTCCACGCCGTCGCCAATTGTCGTCTCCCAGGAGGAGCGCTCTTCTTGCTCTTCACGCCATGCTTCCGGGTTACTGCGGAGGGTGGCGTAGGCATCGTTCGCCTGCTCCAGGAATTGCTGTCTGCGGTAGGCTTCGATAGCCCGTTCGAGGACGCTGTTCATGGATTCTCCAGACTTATCGGCGAGGACGCGGAGCTTTTCCCGAGTAGCCAGGGAGATGCGAACAGTAGCGCTGGACATAGCTTTTTCCATCGAGAAGTGTTTTATTTAGTATATATTTTTGTAGACTATTCTGTCAACTGATTTGAGATTATTCCCTGTACCCGCCGAATGGCCCCCATCTCAACGGGCTTTCCTATTTTTCTTCCCGCTTACTCCCCGCTCGACCTGACGCTCGAATTCCCGAATCTCCTGCTCTCCTTCCAGAATGCCGATCTCCAGATGGAACTCGCGCACTTCACCCGGTGCGATGTGCTGAAGGTATCCGTGCTCTCGATTCCAGGCCCGCCCGAGCATAGAGGCGTTGCCCGGCTCGATGCCGGTGACGTAGTTGCCGCGGTGGAAGTGCTGCCAGTGGTTGACCAGGGGGATTTCCGCGATGGGGAATTTCCAGTAGAGGCCCAGCTGCAGGCGGTCGTTGATCAGGCCGACGTGGACGTTGCCCTGACGATCGGCGCGGGGGCGGTGGACGTACACGTCGTCGTGCTCCTTTTTTTTCGGTCCCGTGGCGACGGTGAACTCTTCGGGATTGACCTCGCGATCTTCCAGCCATTCGGTGCTCTTTTTGGCGTGCAGCACCAGGCGGGTGCCGGCGTCGAGTAGAGGGAAGCCGGGGTTGCAGTGATACACGAACATCAGGGGCGAGCGATCGGCGCCCAGGTTTTCGATGCGGTCGTGGATGCGCAGGCATTTTTCTCCCAGAACGGTGGAGATCTCGCGGGCGAGTTCCAGGTTGGTGCCGAGGGATACGCTTTCGCGCATTTTGCCGCGGATGCGGACGACGTAGTCTTCTCCCTCCCAGTTGCAATCGGCGGCGACGTTTTTGGCGGGGATGTTCGAGAGACGACCGTGGAGGCCGAGTTCTTCGTCTTCCTCCTCGGGATCGGTCTCGGGGTGGCCGGTGAAGGTCATGCCGCAACTGGCGACCAGGCCGCCGTACCAGCTGCGCATCCAGCCGAATCCCTCGGGCTCGTAGAAGGCGGGGCCGACGTCGCCGGTGGCGCTGCGGTAGCAGAGGTTGGTGCCGCGGTAGTGGGCGGAGGAGATGTCGAGGGCGCGGCCGGGGAGGACGGAGAAGCAGAGGCCGGAGGCGTTGAATACTTCGATGAGGTCGGCACCGCGTTCGTTGCCTTCGGTGAGTTCGGCGCGGCGGGCACCGGCGAGTTGGGTCATGTCGCCGACGCGGTCGAGGAGCTGGCGTTTTGTGTAGGTTTTGCCGAAGAGTTTGGGCATGACTTTGCTCCTGGTAAAATTGGGATAGGCGAGGGTAGGGGGAAGATACGATTTTTAGGTTGTGGGGCACAAGCGTCGAGGAAGGGGTGGTTCTGGTGGTGTGGTTGCCGGATATCCCTACGAGGAGCCAATGGGTCGCCTGTCGAACCGTCTGTGCTAGTCTATGGCTGAGTGGCCTTGACGGCCACCTGAGGGGGAAAATGCGGGGGTGCGCAATCGCTGTGGACAAAACGGCTCCAGTATTGGCTCCTCTCCGGGATATCCGGCAACCACTAGTGGGCTGACCTGGTTTATTGGGTTGACATTGTTATGAGAGGGGGCTTGTGTACCTGGAGGAGAAGAATGGTGATTAACTGGAAGATAAGGTGAGATATTTTGAATCTACATGCTTTGAAGGTGTTGGAATACGCCGAGGTCAAGAGGCTGCTGGAGGGGTTTGCCAGTTCGGGATTGGGGAAGCGGAGGGTGAGGGAGGTGGAGCCGTTGATCGATGTGGAGGAGGTGGAGCGGCTGATTGCCGAAACGACCGAGTTGAAGGAGCTGTTGGCGCCTGCCAGGGAACTGCCGATCGGGGGGTTGCACGACGTGTTTCCGCTGTTTGACGGGTTGGATGGCGGAGTGGAGGTGTTGAATAGTGAGGAGATCTTGCTGATTGCCGACACGCTGCGGGCGGGGAGGACGATCAAGGGGTATCTGGAGGATGCGGATGAGCGTTTGCCGCGGATGCGGGGGTATGCCGATGCGATTCATTTGCAGAGGGAGCTGGAGGAGCGGATTGCGGCTACCTTCAACGAAGGGGGGGCGATCAAGAATACGGCGAGCTCCAGGCTGAAGTCGGTGCGCAAGAATATCGAGCAGCTGCGGGGGCGGATTCGCAGTAAGCTACAGTCGCTGTTGAGGGCGGCCAATGTTGGACCGTATCTGCAGGATACGGGGATACGGGAGGTGAAGGGAAGGCCGACGCTGGCGATCAAGGCGCAGCACGCCGGCAAGGTGGCGGGGGCGCGGCGGGATCGGTCGGACAGCGGGGGGACGATCTTTGTGGAGCCGGAGGGGGTGCGCGGGATGAGCGAGGAGTTGGAGGGGGCGCTGGATGAGGAAAAGGCGGAGATGAAGCGGATCCTCCAGGAGATCACCGGGATGATCGCCTCTCGGAGCAAGGAGATGCGGGAGACGCTGGGGGTGCTGGCTCACATCGATATGACCTACGCCAAGGTGCGACTGAGCCGGACGTTTGGGATGAATCCGCCGGTGTTCAACGGGGAGGGGATTGTGCGGCTGCAAGAGGCGCGGCATCCCCTGCTTATGGAGGTGCAGCAGCAGACGGGGGAGCCGGAGGAGGTGGTGCCGATCGATGTGCGCCTGGGAGAGGATTTCGACACGCTGATCGTCACCGGACCGAATACCGGTGGCAAGACGGTGACGCTGAAGACGATCGGGTTGCTGGCGCTGATGGGGCAGTCGGGGATGCACGTGTCGGCGGCGGCAGCGGAGCTACCCATTTTTATGAACGTGCTGGCCGACATCGGTGACGAGCAGAGTATCGAGCAGAGCCTGAGCACCTTTTCGAGCCATCTGCGCAACGTCGCCGAGATTCTGGAGCAGGCGGATTCGCGTTCGCTGGTGCTGATGGACGAGCTGGGAGGCGGGACCGATCCGGCGGAGGGAGCGGCGCTGGCGAGGGCGATTCTGGAATTTCTGCACGAGCGGAAGGTGCGCACTGCGGTGAGTACCCACATCAGCGATCTGAAGAAGCTGGGGTACACGGTGCCGGGGATCGAGAATGCTTCGATTGAATTTGACCTGGCCACGCTGCGGCCGACGCACCGGCTGATGATCGGCACGCCGGGGAGCAGCAATGCCCTGGCGATCGCCAGGCGTTTGGGACTCTCGGAGGAGGTGATCGATCGGGCGGAGCAGAGCCCGAAGGGGGATGATCCGACGGCGGAGCTGATCAACCAGCTGCAGGCGGCCAAAGCGGCGGCGGTGGAGAATCAGAAGGAGACGGGCAGGGCGCGGGAGGAGGTGGAGCGATTGGAGCGGGAGTGGCGGAAGAAGATGGACGAGGTGGCGGATAAAGAGGTGGAGGTGAAGGCGCAGAAGGGGGAGGAGGCGTTCGATGTATTGCGGTCGCTGCGGAAGGAGATGGGGAAACTGCTGAAGCGGGAACCGACGCGGCGGGGGTTGCTCCAGGCGCTGGGGGAGATGGCGGGGGGCTTGGACGAGAAGCTGGACAATACGCCCCAGGCGGAGCAGCAGAAGCAGTTGCAGGTGGGGGACGAGGTGGTGGTGCGGAGCCTGGACCGGGTGGGGGTGTTGGGCGAGATCGACGTGCCCGGAAAGAAGGCGGTGGTGCGCTTTGGGGAGATTCCAATGAGGGTGGCGCTGGATGAGCTTGCCCCTTTTACGCCCTGATTTTTGTCGGAGATTGAAAGAGTTTGGGGGAAAGAGGCAAAACTGAATTATTTGGAGGTCAACTTTCTTCTATTTCTGCCCGGGTGACTGTGGCGAAATACCATTTTTCACCTTCATGTGCGGCTAAGCTCAAAAGCTCCTCAAAGAGGGCACCGCTTTCCGGATCTACCCAGCGGTAGCGCCAACGGTTGCCCAGAGTGAGCGGGAAGAACTCCTCCCTGGCTCCGGTGATTTCGCAGTCCACTAATCGAATATCCGTTTCGTACCCATTACCGTGCCGATAGAGCAGGCGGACCAGCCCAATACCAGGGGCAAACCACGTCGTTCTCAATGGCGTTCTCCGTCTCGCCCAACCAGGTCGTACCAGCCCTTCCCAACATGGACATCATCTCGATCTGCGCTTTGGTGTCCTGCAGTTGTTCGGCCGCCTCCAGGCCTTTGCGGACAGAAAGCACGAAGTCTTCCCCTTGCCACTGAGATTGGGTTTCCTCGGCCCTTTGGCGCGCCTGTTCCAGTACTTTTCGAGCGAAGTCGTCGTCGAGTTGTTCGTTGCGCAGGATATCTTCCACGGTCGCCATGAGATGTCCTTTCAGCTGTTTTCTGGCCCGATACATCCGTCCTCTCACCGTGGCCAATGGTACGTCGAGAAACCGGGCGATCTCTTCGTAGCTCATCGCTCCCAGGTAGCGCAGGGCGATTGCCAGGCGGTTATTCTCGCCCAGTTTTCCCAGACTGGCGTGTACCAATTGCCGCACCTCATTCTCTTCGAGCCGTTCGGCAGGGGATGAATCGGAACAAGCAGCAGATGCCTCGATTTCCTCGAAGGGGGTCATAGGTTTCTGTCTTTTCTTCCATTTCCGGCAATGGTTGAGCGTGAGCTGACGCAACCAGGCGACAAAACATTCGGGTCGGCGCAATTCCCCGAGTTTGAGGTAGGCCGTCACGAAGGTGTCCTGAGTGACATCCTCAGCGTCCTCGAAACGACCTATCCAGTGGTACGCCAAACCCTGAACCGCACCCCGGTGGCGATCGACCAACTGGCCGAAGCTCTGCACGTTTCCGGCCAGGGTTTGCTGAATCAGCTCTGCATCCTCTATAATCATGATCTCCTCTGAAATAAAGATACCCTCAAAGGGGGAAAACTCACGCAGCGGGAGAAAAACGGTGAGAATGGAAGAGAACGGTCAGTATAGTGCGGCTGATTGCATTTTTAATTATTATATATTATGTAATCTATTAAAGAGAGAAATGGTTTTCTCTCTCGCTACTGAAGGTTACACAGAGTATCCGGAGAAGGTGCCGACTGCGGTGATGAATACCCTTCCTGCGTGGGCTATCTCGAGGGTGAGATTGTAGCGCTGCTCGAACTCGGCGAATACCGCCCGGTCGAAGTAGCGCTTGTAGATGTCGAACTGGCGGCCGTCGTTGAGGGTGCGCGACTGGCGACCCTCTTTGCCGCGCGACCGGGCCCGTTCGTCGCTCCAGATCGAATCCAGGATCAGGAAGTGTCCCCCGGGCCGCAGGGTGCGTTTGAGGGTCTGGAAGAATTTCTCCAGCTGGGCGTCGGTCAGGTGGCTGAGGAAGAAGCCGACGAGGGCGCTGTCGTAGCAGTCTTCGGTGAAGGGATGTTCGAGGACGTCGGCCCGGATGAATTCGCAGCGGGATTCGACGCCGATTTCGCGCGACCTCTCGCGGCTTTGGGACAGCATACCGGCCGACTGATCGACGAGGGTGATCGACGGGCAACTGGCCGCGTACGCGGGGAGCCAGAAGGCGGTGCCGCAGGGGATGTCGAGGATGTGACCCCGGCAGTGTTCGCCCACCAAATCGAGGAGAATCCACGCTTCGGAGCGGTACGCGTCCGGGGCGGAGATGGAGGCCGCGCTGCCGCCCAGATCGTAGATCTCGTCGTACTCCGGAGCGCGGGCTTCGTAGTAGGCGAACATGCTTTTTCTTAGGTCGCTGTCCACTTTTGTCTCTCCATTTTACAGCGGGGTGCGCAAGGTCAGTCGGCCCGTTTCCGCAGAGGTCCCCGAAGGGGAAGGTGCCGGTCGGCTTGGGGGAGAAAGGGGTGAACTCGCTGTCCGGATTTTTCCGGAGAGGCGGTAATCGCTGTCACTCCAGCCGGCGCACGTGGGGCAGGATTCCGGGATACTCTCGGCCGGGAATGAGTTGCTCACCGTCGGTGAATCCCTCGGGGCGGTCGCGGAGGGTTTCGATCATTCTGTCGCGCCAGGTCTGGAGGCGCTCCCGGTGGGCGGGCTCCGGGGCCAGGTTGTGGCACTCGTGCGGGTCGGCGACCAGGTCGAAGAGCTGCTCGCCGCCGTCGAGGGGGCGCCAGATGTATTTCGTCGTTGCGTCGACCAGATAGTGGTGGGCCTGTTCCTGGCTGTAGCAGGGGGCGTGTTCGCCGTGCAGATAGGGACGTCCTCGATCCTCCTCACCGCGCAGGGCAGGGACCAGGCTGCGGCCGTCGACACCTTCGGGAATGGGCGTTCCGGAAAGGTCGAGGAGAGTGGGCATCAGGTCTTCCAGGCAGACCGGCTGGTCGAATATCTGGCCGGATTTCAAACCGGCAGTCTGGCCGCCGGAGATGATGAACGGGATGCGGGCGGAGCCTTCGTACGGCTCGCACTTGCGGAACATGTGGTGGTCGCCGAGCATTTCGCCGTGGTCCGAGGTGTAGATGATGACGGTGTTGCGGCGATCGTAGCCGACGCGGCCCCGGGGGGATAGGAGCCGGTGGATCTGGTCATCCAGGTGGTTGATCAGGCCGAAGTAGCCGGCCTGGCAGGAGCGCAGGGCTTCTCCTTCGAGCTGGACGCGGGGGGAGTCGACGGCCAGACCTCGCTCCTGGTTGGCCGGGGGAATCGCCCAGTCGCCGATGGACGGCTCGGGGAGGTTTTGGCGCAGGTAGCGGTCCATATAGAAGGCCGGAGGGCAGAGCGGTGGGTGAGGAGCGTAGGTGGAGACGGTGAGGAAGAATGGGCAGGTCCGATCGCGGTTTTCCAGGAACTTCAGCGCCTCGTTGACGATGTAATGGGTCGGGTGCAGGGTTTCGTCCAGGTGCCAGGGGCGAGCGTTCCAGCCGTTGAAGTCGAGGCCGTGGCTACCGACGCCGTCGACCTGGTCGGTGCGGGCTCGCAGATAGTCGTGATACGGGTCGACTTCGTATCCGGAGGCGAGCTGCACGTGGTCGTACCCGTAGCGGGCGGAGGGGGGAGACTGATGCATTGTGCGGCCGACCATATAGGTGTGGTAGCCGGCTCTACTCAGCTCGCCGGGCAGGGTCGGGCTGGTGATCGGCACGCCGCTGACGAAGCCGGGCATGCCGTTGGTGGCCGGAAACTGGCCGGTGAGCAGGGCGCGGCGGGCCGGAATGCAGGAGGGGCAGGTGGTGTAGGCGCGGCGGAAGCGGCTGCCGGTGCCGGCGAGGGCGTCCATATTGGGGGTCAGCAGACAGGGATGGCCGTCGACGCCCAGACAGTCGCCGCGCTGCTGGTCGGTCATGATGAGGATGAAGTTGGGGCGAGTGTCCATGCGATTTTCCTTACTATATGAAAATTATAGTGTTATAGGTCGTGTTGATTTGCCGAAAAAGCTTTGAGCTAACGAATATCTAACGAAAAAAATCCCAGCTATTTTCGTTCCTTTGCAGGTGGTAAGAGTTGAAGTAACTTCCTCATCTTCTACTTGACCAAAGCCACCTTTCTCACCTGAGCAAACTCACCTGCCTGCATCTTGATGACATACATACCCGTCGCTACCTGCATCCCCGCCTCATCTTTGCCATTCCACACGGTTTGATAATAATCTGCCGAACGATATCCATCCGCCAATCGATGCACGACCTGTCCCAGCGCATTGTAGACGACCAACTCCACATCTCCTCCTTCCGGCAACGCATACTTGAGCACGACTTCGCTATTGAATGGGTTGGGATACGGGGGTTCCAGGGCATAGACGATGGGCAATGCGGCTTCCTCATCCTCAATCCCGGTTATGAAATCCTCATCGGGAGTAACCACCACCGTCGTCGTCCGCAGAGGATCGGCCGCATTTCCCGCATCATCGAGCGCGTAGATCACTACAGGATACACGCCTTCTTCGAGGAAGCCATCATATGTCCCGATCCACTTCCCATCTCCATCCTCATCGTGCAATTCAACTTCAGGATACTCGTCACCTTCCTGTCCCTCTCGATCCAACGACATGATCATCGCGCGCACGACATCCAGCGATCCTTCCGCATCGTCGATGCGTGCCCAAATCTCTATCCCTTCCTGGGCTACGGTTTTGGCCAGACGTAGTTGAGGACCTTCCCCTCCTTCACTCATCGGCGTGGACTGTGTTATTACTCGTTTACCCGCTCCTCGCGCCACCGTGGCTAGGGATGTGCTCTTGATCTGAGGGGAGAGATTGCCCAACTCGAACGGAGCACCGATGAACGCATTGAGTGTTTGCTGGTAGTCCCCCGGTTGGTTGACGATGAGATTCCCTTCGGCTTCTAACCCCGGCTCCTGTTTGCCGAAATCGCCTGGCATGTTGCGCAGAATGTTGTGCGTGTGGAGAAACGACTCTTGCACGCTCTTTCCCTGATACAGGTCGGTAAGGAAGAATTGAGAGAACGACAGATACCCCTCGGCCTGGTAATATGCTCTTCCCATTCCGGTACTGGTCAACACTGTGCGTCCTTGATCGGAAAGCTCACGCACGAAGTTTCCGGCATGGGATGCTTCGACGATGATCGTCGCCTGCGTTCCCGTGGCTTCTTCCAATGCCACGACATCCGCGCTGAGGCTTTGCGCGTTGAGCACTTCGTTTTCGGAGATCCGCAATCCATCCGGGGTTCCCTGTCCTATGAGATACACACACAGGGGATTGTCGGCATTGACGCGTTCGCGTGCCCATTCCAACGCGGAAGACATCCCTGACAGGGTCGCTTTCTCATCGACATCCTCTTTGAAGCCATCGCGGTTGACATCCTGATTGCGGTCGTTGAGATAAAACACGCGTTCCTTCAGCAAGCGGCGATTGACGAAGGTCTTGTAGGCGAGATTGCCCAGGTAGTTCGCTGTCGACCAGAATATATCGCGCGAGCGATCTTCTCCGCAGGCGACGAGGATTACTCGTCCGAGATCGACCTCCACCGGAACAGTGACCTTGTTGCTCACCGCTCCCACGAGTTGGTCGTTGCCGATCCACGACGCCTGGATCTCCCACCATCCCGCCTGATCCATGCGTACGTCATGACCATAGAAACCCTTTGAACTACTGAGCACTCCTTCGATAAGTTCTTCGCTGCCGTCGGGTTTCCGCAGCTTCAGATTGACGGCGACCGTACCGGGATTAGGGTAGATCCGTCCTTTGACGGTACCGATCCATCCCGTTTCTGCTTTATCAGGTAGATCCGTCGTGCAACTGATCCGTGTTTTGCTCGCTACAGATTCGAATTCCTGGGTGCGACTTTGTGTTCCAGCGATGGTTCGTGTCCCCTCGAACATCCCTGTTATTTGCCACTGCCCTGCAGAGGGTGGCCAGAACTCAGCGCGGAATTCTCCCTCCTCATTGGTTTCCACATCTATGAATACCAGGCTGTCTGTGCGTGCTGACTGGAACATAAGCTGCACTGTCGCAGGCATGGCTGGACGGAGGCGGCCGCTGATGAGCAGTGGAATGTCGATCGGCACAACTACTTGGTCTATATCTAAGCTCAGTAGGCTTCCCTGCTGATCTATGTCCGTTACTTCCAGCGTCAAAGAGCGACGCAACGTCTGGTCGCCACCCGATGCTTCAATAACCAGTGGGTAGGTTCCTAACTCGACGTCCCCGGCAACTGAAACGGTTAAACCTACGATCTGCGGTGGAGTGAATCGTGGTGGCGAGAAAGTCGCTTTTATCCCTTCCGATCCTTGAAAGGTGAAGGAAACTTCTTCTTCGAAGTCCTCCAATGCTTCCGCGCTCATCAGCAAAGTCACTTCTTTGCCCGGTTTGACATATAGGTTCTGCTGGAACAGCATCAACCGGTAACCCGCACCAATGGGCGTCACCGATACTGGATCCGAGCGCATATAGCTCTCGATGTTACCCTCTCCCACGCTGCTTACCTGATACGTGTAGGTTTGGCCGTTGATGAGATCGGTGTCAGTGAAGGTGGTATCGGCGATGACGCGAGAGGTGATGCGCGTGAAAGGAGTTTCGGCCTGGTCCTGCCGGTAGACGTGGTAACCAACTAAAGTGGAATCCACTACCGAATTCCATGAGAGGATTACTTGCTGATCACCGACTGCGGCCTGAGTATTGGATGGAGCGAGTGGGGGAATCGCGCTGGATCCCTCGGGATCGGTATATATGACCAAGTCTCCCCATTTTTTCAACAAGTAGGCCCTATTAGTCCTGCGATTGATGGCGAAATCGAGTATCTCATCTGCCTCATGGTGAAAATAGGGGGCTGGTGAAAGCGAATCCAGGTTGATTACAGATCCCCGTTTCCCATAAATCCTTCCTCGATACCAATCAAAGACAGACTCTTCCATCGATCGATAGTAGTAGTTTTCATAATTTAAATAACTCACGACATTTCCAGTATTTAGATTGATTAAGAGAGTAGAACGAGCGCATATGACGTATAGATTTTGTTTCTGTTCATCCATCGCTAGAGCATTTGCAAAATAATAATTCCTATTGGGTAATACATAGGAACTCATATCAAACACATCGAGAATGTACTCTCTTTCCAAATCAAAAACTATTATTGCTGCCCCTATAAATTCTGAACTTTCTTGTTCAAGAGCGGTAATGGCGATAAATGCCTTATCTTCTTCTGCATCTATAGCTATAGAGTGGATAACTATATAATAATTGGACCAGTCCAAAGCGGCTCCCAGTTTTTCCAATATCGAAAAATCGTACCATTTTACCTCTCTACCTGAAATTAAATCGAGGCCAGCTAATGCCTTGCATCCAGGAATCCAGAATATTTGACGCTTGTAATCTGGTTTTCCTTTTAAAATATCCAAATAGGCCCATCTCTCCTTAAATGAAATAGTATTGAGACGCTGTAGCGTCGATAAGTTATAGATGTCTATTTTCTCTTCGCTTGCATCTTTTTCTGCAAATACAAAAATCCGTCTAGAAACATCATCAATAAAGATATCGCTACTCACATTTCCTTCAACCGATTTGATTATTTTTCCATTGGCATCCAATACATAAAAACCTCCTAGCTCTCCCCGAGTTACATAAACCTGATTCTTCGTTTCTGAAACAGCAACTCCTCGGGCAACTGGACCGATTACAATAGTCGCATCAATAGGTTCAACTGGCTCCCTGGACCGGTAAAGAACATTACCTCTGCCTAATACCAGCACCTCATCATTTTTCTTATTGACGACGATATTGGCAATTGTTATTGGAATTGGGAAAGATTTTTCTTCTTCAATCTCGAAATTATCCAGATCTATTTTAGTTAGTGAATTATTTCTTCCCATACCCCATATTTTATATGTGCGTTCATCAAGAAACAACTGATATGCGTTGGGAACATTCAATTCCCATTCCCATTCAACGACATTATCGTCTAACCTAATTCGGGCAAAATTTTTCGGGTATAACACCTCACTGAATTCGTTATATAGTGCATAAATATATGGAGCGTTTGGATCTACCAGGATTCTCTTGACAGCATCAACTCTCGTCAAATCAATGGTTCTTTCAATTATCATTGAATTGAGATTAATAATATCGATATAACTTCTATAATCCTGGCCATTATACAAGACAAAAAGATATGACTGAGATTTATCAATAGCCAGATCAATTGCACTTGCCTTCCTAAGACCGTGATAACTTGTTGAAACAAGTCTTTTCCATTCTCTATTCTTTAAGTCGATAACACTGATACCCCCTTCATTTCCAACATAAAGGTAATTCCTTTGTTCATCGACGATTAATGGATTACCCACAAAAGACCATTCGTATTCCTCTGATGATATACTTCTCCAGTTAAGAGAATTTTTTAAGCTAAGAGAATTCAAATCATAGATCATTAATTCATCCAAATTTGTAGATCCGAGTATATAAAGTTCGTCAAGCCTTTCATTTATTGCCAACCGAGTAAGGTTGTAACTCTCCTTAAGTGTCTTCTCTTCGATAATTCCTGTTGCCACGTTTAATTTGAGATCGACAATAGACACATTATATCTATTGCCAATAAATACTTTGTCTCTTTTGTAATCGATAGCCATATCCATGCCATCAATGCCACTTCCGGATCGAGGTCCTAAATTAACCACCTGATCCAGATCCCAAAGCCCACTTTCCTCAATAAATTCGCCCTGATCCGGTAAAGTTTCTGCATCCGATGGAATTTCCGACAGTTTCCCATCAGAATCATTATCTATTATCCTGACTACATGTGTCGTAATCGACCCTCTCTCTACTTGATTGATTGCTCCCAGCTCCACGACAATAGTTTCAGTAAATTCTGCCAATTGATCATCGATAATATTGAAGACGAGATTCCCCGTTGTACTTCCTGGAGGAATTGTGATCGTCCCCGAATCCAAATCATGGTCTACTCGAGTTCCTGTGGCGGTTCCATCGATAGTGAAAGGAATATGGATTTCCTGGTCTACCGGTTCATTTAAAATAGCTGAAATGCTTATCATGCCTGCTTCTTCGCGAACTTCTTGAAAACTTATTGCCCACTCAATTGACAAAATTTCATTGATTTTCGGTTCACCGTAATTCACTTCAACCCCTCTCTTTTGTAGAGCGGGTATCTGTTCCCACAAAGCCTCTTGAGTGAGTGGATTCCCTGTCAAATCTACATTATCGCCTTGCCCAAATTCCTCATTATCAAGTAATGATGAAATGTCTTCAATTTTATTTCGACTAAGAAGAAGATTACTTAAGCTAGGTAACATTGCCAGGATCGATATGTCATTAACCTGATTCTCCATAGCAAAAAGAACTTTCAATTTTTTCATCTTTTCCAGGGGCGACAAATCTCTAATCTGGTTGCCATAGAAAAAAAGGTACTCCAAATGAATTAGATTCGATAAGAAAGAAATATCTGTCAGGTCATTATATGAAATATTCAAAAAAACCAGTTCCACCAAAGACGAAATGACGCCTATCTCGCCCTCGCCGTGGCGATTCGCGGTCAAATCTAGACGTTTCAGTTGTCCCATGCTTGAAAGTGGAGAGATAGATATAATGTGAGGATTTTCTTGAATGTAAAGCTCTGTGAGATTTGATAATTTACTTAAGGGTGATATTGAAGTAAATCTATTCCTATCCAGAGATAATTTTTCCAAATTAACCAGCGGTGATAATGGTGAAATATCTTCGATTCGGTTACTATCCAGAGATAATTTTTCCAAATTAACCAGCGGTGATAATGGTGAAATGTCTTTGATTTGGTTTTTATTCAGAGATAGGTTTCTAATTCGAGTCAACTGGAACAATATTGATATATCGACAAGGCGATTTTCGTCTAATTTTAATTCTGCCAATTGTGTCAAATTTTCGATCCCGCTTAGCTCGCTGATCTCCCGTCCCGAAGCATCCAGAAACGTCAACTCAGCTACATCGCTTGGTGAAATGTCACCAACTGAATTTCCAATCGCTTTTCGTACTACAGTCTCCAGATTGGGATCCGCGAATTCTATTCTCAAATCGTCATCCATACCAGTCCCTTCTGGTATTACTTGAGATTCCTTCTCCCGTTCAATGACGTTCACCGATAAACCGATTAGCCGCGCATCCCCTTTCAACAAACCATCGTTCCCTTCGCCTGAAAGATCGGGGATTCTACCATTCTCATCGCTTTCGTCGAAATTCCACCACCCTACCAGTCCAGTTTCATCTCCCCGTAGGGATGACGCCCGAGTCGACTGGATGTTCGCATGAGAACGCGCGAAATTCCAAACTCGCACCTCGTCGAGAAAACCGTCGAAATACCTGGATGCCATCCGTCCCCAACGTCCAATGGCGAGCATCTCATCAACCTGGGAAGCTTGTTCATCAATAGGCCCTGTCTCGCTCATCAGATTCCCATTTACGAAGAGGCGAATCCTCTCCCCATCCCAGGTCGTAGCGAAATGGTACCAGGTGCGGGATTGAGGAGTCCACATATCTCCACCATCCTGGGTTATTCCTCGCCAACTTGTATCCCCGACATTCCGGAACTCTGTTCGCATCGCATATATCGTTCCCGTTGCATCGCTGGACAGCCAGAGGAAACCATTATACAATTTACCTACGACCACCTGTTCTACATCGACGGCATTGAACGACACCCACGCTTCCATTGTAAAGGTATCCAACTGCAAACTCGGGCTACTACCTACCTCGACGTAATCCCCATCCCCGTCGAGTTCCAGAACCAGATTTCCTTCCCTCTCCGGCCAATTTTGATCCCCTTTCGCATCAGAAGCGCAGATACCCGCAACCAAAAAAAGGATCATTTCCATAAGACAGAGTTTGGCCATTGTGTTTTCCTTTGAACTTTGAACAAGAGAATTTTCTCGTGGAATTCGTGCTTGTATTCAGGGGTGGGGATCGTCAATATACGAAAGTTTCTGTGGGACAACCAAATTGGGACCAGAGCCAGTCTAGACACCACTTATCTCCTCATCCTTCTCTGAAACCCCGCTGTTTTGAGCGGCTTTCCCCGGAAGTACGCGCACCCAGATCTCCCGTAGTGGGTACCACCGGGGTACAAGCCTGTCGTTCCTTCTGTCCTTTCTCTGGTGATGCGATTATTCTGGTATCAATCCAGGCCCCACATAGTGAAAGCCGACTGAGAAATGATCCAACTCGGTCGGCTTTTCACATCAATGCACCTAATCCGTCATTGCCCTTTAATGAATTTGGGCATAGTGACTCCCTTTCAGGTGCGGGCGATCAGAGATTGGGATAATCCGGTCTCTGTGAGCGCGTTCTTGAGCTTCTGCCCGGTCAGCGGTTTCATGTCCGGGCCCCAGGGCTGGATCAGGTTGATTTTGCGGCCCCGGGCGCGGATCATATCCGGAATATCGAAATCCGCGAGCACGTTGCACGGGAAGTTGGCGGCCGGCCAGGCTACCAGGGGGACCTGGGTCCAGGCGTGGTACGAGAGCGGCGCGTTTTTGAGAGCGAGAGACGAGATGGCATCGTGGAGCAGGGAGGCATAGAGGGCGATGAGGGCTCCCTGGCCGCGACCGTAGAGGTGGATTTTCTTGGCCCCCTCGGCGACGAGAAGGTCGAGGGTGGACAGGAGATCGTGGACCCGTCGACCCAGGTAGCTCTCGCCAAAGAGGAGACCGTGACCGTGGAACATGTAGTCCATGCCGTAGGCGGCGAAGAAGTTGCCCCCTCCTTCGTCGGGCAGCGACTCGCCCAGGCCGCGGACGTCGAGGGCGTACAGAGGATGCTTTTTTGCCAGGGAAACGGCCAGGCGATCTTCTGTCAGATCGACCTCGGAGGAGGTGTGGGGCAGGTAGAGGTGGATTTCCTTTTCGACGTCGAGAGTGTGGGCGCGAGCCGGGATCTCCAGGCGCTTGTAGAGGATCGAGCGGATGTCCCCCTCGGTCTCCACAGCGTAGCGGGAGCAGGTCTGGCCGGCGATGCGAGCGGAGCGCAGGGCGCGGTAGTGGGGGATCTCCTTGCGGGTTGGGAGGTGGAGTAGTTTGGGGAGGCGCTTTTTGAGATCGGCGACACTCATCTTTTTGCGCTTTGCCTGCAGTTCGTCGGCGCGGGTGGCGATCAGCTCGTAGATCGGGGTGGCACCGGCGTCGACGGTGTTGCCCTTCGGGGTGACGTTGGCGACGGTTTCCTCCAGATACTCCGGGTTGCGGATCTTGACGGTGAGGGGCTGCCCGGCGTGCTGGACGAAGAAGTCGACCATCGCCTCCTGATTGTGGTGGGAGAAGCCGTGGGGATTCGGGCCGATGAAGAGGTCAGAGTTTGCCTCGGGGGCGCCGATGACGTCATAGAAGCGGCGCACGTCGTCATACGCTTCGCGCAGGCCGCGGCGGTCGAAGAAGCAGTAGTTCTGGCCGAGAAGGAGAACCGGCTCGGGGGCGCGGGCGATGAGAAAGTCGGCCATCTCCAGGCCGGCGCCGATGACTCCGGGCGGGTACTGCTCGCAGTCGGCGGGTATCTCGTTCTCCAGGTTGGCCAGGAAGGTGGTGACGAAGCAGGAAGGGGCGGCCATGGTGAAGCGGTTTTCGTAGGCCCACAGCCAGGTGGTCATGGTGCCGCCGCCGGAGTTGCCGGTGAGGCCGACGCGAGTTTTGTCGACTTCGGAGCGGCTCAGCAGATAGTCGAGGGCGCGGACGCCGTCCCAGGCGCGCCAGGCGCCGAACCATTCGCCGACCAGTTCGAGCTGCTTGCCCATCATGTTGTGGGCGTGGGTGCAGCCGGCGACGACCGATCTCTCCTTCAGGCGCCAGTACTGGTCGCGCTCTCCCTGGTTGAAGGGGTCGTAGATGAGGACGATGAAGCCGTTGCGGGCGAGGCGCTGGCAGAACTCCTGGTAGAAGGGTTCGAGCTTGCCAATGCCGCTGTGACCGCAGGTGCCGAGAACGGCGGGTGCGGGTCCGTCCAGTTTTGTGGGGATGTAGAGATGGGCGGTAACCAGGCAACCGGGGCGACTCTCGAAGAGGATCTTCTCGACGCGGTGGTGGGCGGTTTCAATACTGCCGACGATTTGTGGATTGAGGGGGGTACGGCGCGGGTGCGGGGCAAAGGCGCGGCGAATCGCCCGGCGCACTTCCTGCTGATAGGCGATCGCCTGGCCGCGGGTGCGGATGCTGTCGAGGCGTTCCTTGCGGATCGCGCGCAGAGCGCGAATCCGATCGACGTACTGGTCGAGGACCATGTGCGGATAGCCATTGCGGGGCATGAGGTGTCTCCGTGGAAGTGGGGTAGCGGATGAGATGGAGATGCCACGATATTAAAACAGAGAGGACGATCCCTCAAGGGCCGGGTTGAAATTTGCGCAATAATCAGGCAACCTTATCTTATTATCTCCTATTTTTCGGCCATGGATCAGGGAGGTTTTGATGGAGTACTCGTCGCAGCCCAAGTGGGTGCTGACGCGCAACGAGCACGGCACGCTCACGGTCGGCATGATCCCCTTCATACTGCTCCAACTTACAGTGCTGCTGCTGTTCACCACGCATTTTTCGTGGGCCGGTCTGGCGGTTTGCGCCGTCTCCTACGCAGTGCGCATGTTCGCCATTACCGGTTTCTATCATCGATATTTTTCCCATCGGACCTTCAAAATGGGGCGGGTGATGCAGTTTCTCGCCGGCCTGCTGGGGGCGAGCGCCACGCAGAAGGGGGTGCTGTGGTGGGCGGCGCACCACCGCAGACATCACAAGGAGAGCGATACTCCGGAGGATCCGCACTCTTCTCGAGAGGGGTTTTTCCACTCCCACTGGATGTGGTTCCTGTACGAAGAGAACGGTCCGGTCGAATACGATCGCATCCCCGATCTGGTGAAATTCCCGGAGTTGCGTCTGTTGAACAGGTTCTGGCTCCTGGTGCCGATCTCGATGAGCATCGGCCTGTTTCTGTGGGGAGGGTGGCACATGGTGGTCTGGGGATACTTCGTCTCTACCTTTTTGTTGAGCAATGCCACCTACACCATCAACTCGCTGATGCACTACTGGGGCAAGCAGCAGTTCTTCACCGGTGACGATAGCCGCAACCACTGGTTATTGGCCGCCCTGACGCTGGGGGAGGGATGGCACAACAATCACCATCGCTACCAGGCGTCGACGCGCAACGGTTTTTTCTGGTACGAATTCGACATCACCTACTACATTCTCAAGTTGATGAGTCTGTTCGGACTGGTGCGCGGCTTGACCCCGGTGCCGGAGAAGATTCTGGAGGAGGGGCGGCTCAATCTACGGCTGCGTCAGGAGGCGGAGAGGGAGGGACTGCCGTTCGTGCCCTCCCGGGTGCGGCGCCGGGATTTGCGGGACAGCGCCGAGGGAATACTGGGCGATACGGTGCGGCGGGTGCGCGAGGAGATGCAGAATTTTGGAGAGCAGGTGACCGAGCGCTGCCAGCAGCTGCGCGTCGAATTCAGGGGGATGAAGGCCCAGAGTGCCGGCGTGGGGAATGGTCTGCTGGCGGAGGTGCAGTCGCTGAGCGAGGAGGTGGCCGAACGCGGCAAGAGACTGCGCGGAGAGATCGAAGCGCTGAGCACGCAGCTCACCGAGCAGCGCCAGCAGTTGGGATCCGAGGTGCAGCAGCTGTTGACGCAGGCTCAGGAGTTGAGCCAGCAGCTGTCCGATCGGGGACGCCAGCTGCGTCTGGAGGCGCAGAATATAGGGGAACAGGTGGTGGAAACGGCCCGTCAGCAGTTGGCGGAGGTGCAGGAATTGGGGGAGCAGTTGGCCGCGCGCGGCAGGCAACTGCGAACGGACCTGGAGGAGTTGGGAGGGGGGACGCCGGAATTCGCCTGAGAGCGACTGTTTTTGGGAAAGTCAAAGGGCCGATCCTTTTTTTGGATCGGCCCTTTTTTATTTATGCGGAAGCCGGGGAAGCTGCCTGCATTTCCCGGGCAATAGCGAATAGATTTTCGGATGTCCTTATTATTCGACGATTTTCCTCCGGATGCCTGTTCAACAATCTGACATAAACCGGCACATCCGGAAGGTCTACATACTTGCGTTTGACCTACTAACGGCCCGCCAGCTTTTTGATGGTGAAACCGCGGTCGTGTTTTTCGCGGACGTAGCGGGTGATGGTGTCGCGCAGGGCCTCCAACTCCTCGATCTGACGGCGCAGCGGGATGAGCTTTTTGACCGCCAGCTCCATATCCTTGTACATCTTGTCATGGGAGAGAGTGAGATTCTTGTTGCTGTTGGAGAGTTCTGTTATGCGCGAGGTGAGCAGTTCCAGCTGGTGCCGCTGGGCGGCGATCACCTGGGGCGCGTTTTCGTCCACCTCGCCGCTTTCCTCGGCCTGCTCGCTGTAGGTGGCCAGCTGGGCGCCCATTTCCTCGAGCTGGGCCTGGAACTTCTTCTGCTGGACATCGTAGAAACTGCGGCTCTGCTCGTAGTTGTCCTTCACCTCTTCTACGGACTGGATGCCCTGGTCCAGGGTCTGCTTGCGCACGTCCAGATCGCTGGCCACATCCTGGGCGTAGTCGAGCAGTTCGTCGGCGCCCATATTGTCCAGCTCATCGGACGGTTTGAGCTCGATATCGCCGGAGGTCAGTTCGCCGAGTGCCTTGACCTGATCCATGAGCTGGTCGCGCGCCGAATCCATCGAATTTTCGAGTTCTTCGATCTGTTCTTTCAGGGTATCGATGGTCTGGTCCTTGCCCCTGATCTCCCCGCGCAGCTGGGCATTCTGCTTGGCCAGGTCGTCGTCGACCAGCAGGGAGTCATCCGCCGAAGCGGGTGCCTCCTCAAGCTCGTTCTGCAGGTTTTCCATCTGCGTCCGCAGCTCTTCGATGGTCTGCTCGCGGTCTCCCACCTTTTCTTCTAATTCTTCGAGCTCCCGGGAGGACGGGCCGTCTTCTGCGAATTCGTCTATTCCTCCTTCGGGCCGCTCTTCGAGTTCCCGACGCAGGTCGTCGACCGTTTGTTCGCTGTGCTGGAGCTCCTGCTGGAGTTCCTCGATCCGGCGCAGAGTATCTTCATCGGCGAGTAGCTGTCGGGGAGGACCGTCGTCCTCGTCGTCCTCCTCGCCACCGCTGGGAGCGGCGTTTTCGGCGCGGGTCAGCTCCTGCTCCAGCCGGGAGATCTGGGATTCGTACTCTTTGATCTGTCCCAGGGCGCGGCGGCCGCCGATGCGCAGCTTCCTGATTTCGTCACGCGCTTCGTTCAGGGCGGTTTCGGCGCCCAGGTCGATGCCGGGGGAGTGGCCGTTGCCACCGCCGGAGAGGTGCTGCTCTACGATCTGTTCCAGGTCGGCAAAGCCGAGGTCCTTGATCTGTTCCCACTTATCCGTGCCGAAGCCGCAGACTTCGAGCAGTTCGGCTACCGATTGGAGGTCGACTTCCATGAAGTCGTCCAAATTGTCCCTGATCTGCGTCTCCCACTCGTCGGTATAGCGGTGGGGCAGGGGGGGCAAGTAGGCGTAGAACGGTTCCCTGAGCTTCAGGTAGTAGCGGGCGAAGACGTCGCGGACCAGGCTGTGCCACCGCTCTTTGACGAGGGTGGCTCGGGTCAGCCGATCCTTGGTGGTCAGGCCGACTTTGTCCAGCAACTTGTGTTTTAGTTTCGCCATGGTGAATATTCCGTCAGTTGAGCATGCCCAGTTCGGCGGAGATGACTTTGATGTTGTTGCCGATCTCCTCGGCATCGGACGGTGCGTCCGACCAGCGCAGATAGCTCTCAAAGGCGTCGAGAGATCGATGGTAGGCTCTTATGCGATAGTAGAGGTAGCCCAGATCCCGGTAGGCGTGCGGTTCGTCGGGCAGGAGCCAGGTGATCTTTTCCGCCATCCGGACCGCCTCTTTGATGTGCTGCTGGCGCAGGTGGATCTGCTGCAGGTTGCGCAGTATACGGGCCAGGATGTCGCGTGCGGTCACCTCCTGGACAAAGGCGGGGTCCATCTGCGTTTCTTCCCCTTGCACCCGGGTGAGCAACCCTTCCAGATCGCTTGCGGCCAGCAGCTTTCCTCCCGCGAATGGATCGACGAAGATCGGCTCGGGCACGACCTGGTATTTGACGAGGAAATGGCCGGGAAAATTGACGCCGAACAGCGGCAGGCCCAGTCTGCGTCCCACCTCCAGATAGACGATGGAGAGCGTGATCGGGATCCCCAGCTTGCGTTCGAGGACCTGGTTCAGGTAGCTGTTGCGCAGGTCGTAATAATCGTTGGCGTTGCCCTGGAAACCGTGCTCGACGAAGAGGTAGTAGTTCAGCAGATCCAGATTGTCCATAGGGGTACAGGCATCGCCGCAGCGCTGGTGGATTTCGGCCGCCATCTGGTCGAGTTGCTCCAGATAGATCTCGGCGTCCAGGTCCGGATAGGCATCCTGGGCGATGAGCAGCGCTCCTCTGGCCAGATCGATCTGGTCGTCGGCGCTCTGGGCAAGGGCGAAGAAGGGATCGGACGGCTGAAGTCGCATCGAGCTCCCTTTGCGGGCAGACAGGGTGGGGATGGGGCCGATATCCCTCATATTGAGCCGTTTTTCTTTGGATTGCCGGCTGATATCGGGACTATTAAAAACCAGATAAATATAAAACGGTATATATAAACTAATAAATGAATGGCCGAGTATCCATTGTTAAGGATCGTTTAGCGGACGGACAGGGCCGACCCAAGAGCTATCTTTCTCTATATCGACCGGGAAAGGAGAATTTTGAGGTCGTCTGGGGTTCATTTGACGATATTACTTGCGATAGACCACCAATTTTACCATCAATTGATGTGAGCTTTCGCTTTTTTTGACCTCTGAAAATGAGAGGATGGTGCGTATGAACGACGCAGTTCGCCTGGACGGGGTGAGCAAGCGTTTTGGTCCGGTGGTGGCCGTGGACGACCTGTCGCTGCAGGTGCCGGTCGGCTGTATCTACGGCTTTTTGGGACCGAACGGGGCGGGCAAGACGACCCTCATTCGGATGATCATGAGCATCTTCTACGCCGACTCCGGTCGGATCGAGGTGCTGGGGCATCAGAATCCCCTGGAAGTGAAGGATCGCCTGGGATATCTGCCCGAGGAGAAAGGGCTGTACAAGAAAATGCGGGTGGCCGAGTTGATCGCCTACTTCGGTCGCCTCAAGGGAATGGATGGAGACGAGGCGCGGAAGGTGGCGGGGGAGCTACTGGATCGGTTCGGGCTGGGTGAGTGGAAGGAGAGCCGCTGCGAGGCGCTCTCCAAGGGGATGGGGCAAAAGGTGCAGCTCCTGGGGACTATGATCCACGGGCCGGAGCTGGTCATTCTGGACGAGCCGTTCTCCGGGCTGGATCCGGTCAACAGCGATCTGATGCGCGATGCGGTACTGCAGCTGAGAAAAGAGGGGAAGACGGTCCTCTTCTCGACCCACATCATGGAGCAGGCCGAGCAGCTGTGCGACTACGTGATGCTGATCGACAAGGGGAAAAAGGTGCTGGACGGCGAGCTGTCGGCGGTGCGCGCCAGCGGCGGTCAGGGGGTGATGCTGGACTACGATGGGGACGGAGGGGTGCTGAATCAGCTGCCCGGCGTCCTGCGCGTCAATGATTCGGGCAAGCAGGCCGAGCTCGTCCTGGAGGATGGGGCCGATCCCCAGGCGATTCTGGCCGCTCTGGTCGGCAAACTGCAGATCCGGCGGTTCGATTTGAGCGAGCCGTCTCTGCACGAGATTTTCATCCGAGCGGTGGGAGGTGAAACCGATGCGTAAAATACTACTGGTAGCACAGCGGGAGTACCTGGACAACGTGCGCACCAAGGCGTTCTGGATCGGTATTCTGGCCTTTCCGCTCATCATCGTGCTCTCAGTGCTGGTGCCGATTCTGCTGGCCGAGACGCGGGAGGCGCGCACCTACGCGGTCGTCGATGCCTCCGGTTTTGTGCTCCAGGAGGTGGAGGAGCGGATCATCGCCCGCGACCTGCGCGAGGTGTTCTCCGCCACGAGCGAGCGCTACCGGGAAGGAGGGCGGGAATTCGAGAAGCTGTCGGAGGTGCTGCAGTCGGCGACCCTGGTCTATGTCGGGCTGGAGGAGGAGGAGCGGGGACGGCTGGTCGAGCTGGTGGCCGAGACGGCGGAGCCGGAGTCGGAGCCGGAGGGACTGTCGGCGAAGACGGCGCAGGCGCTGCCACAGCTGCGAACTGATTTGCGCCAGTGGTGGCACAAGGTGTCGGCCGTGGAGCTGGAGGCGCTGGACGTGGAGTTGTCGCGTCGCAACTACGTGCGCATCGAAACGCCGATGGTGGACGATCCGCAGGCGGCGCTCAATCGGATGATCGACGGGGGGGAGTTGTTCGCCTACTTCGTGATTGCAGAGGATCCGGTGAGCAGTTCGGAGGGGTGCAAATACGTCTCGAAGAATCTGACCGATCGGGATTTGCTCAACTGGTTCCAGCGGATGTCGGCCGACGTGGTGCGCGCTCGACGCATCGAGCGGGAGGGGATCGACCCGGAGGTGGCTCACTGGATTCAGGAGTCGCTGCGCTTCGACGCGCGCAAGGTGGGCAAGCGAGGCACCGAGGAGAAGGTGGAAACGCGCGACCGGGCGCGGCAGTGGGCGCCGGTCGCCTTCGTGTATCTGCTGTGGATCGCCGTCTTCACCAATGCCCAGGCGCTGCTGACCAACACCATCGAGGAGAAATCGTCGCGGGTCATCGAGGTGTTGCTCTCGTCGGTCTCTTCGTTCGAGCTGATGGCCGGCAAGATCGCCGGCATGGCCGCCTCGGGGCTGACAGTGGTCAGCTCGTGGGTGATCTTTTTCTTTACGGCGATCGTGGTGATTCCCGAGATGATGGGCGCCTCGGATGTGGCGCTGGGGTCGATCGCCGCCGATCCGTTCTACATGATCTCCTTCCTGGTCTACTTTCTGACCGGGTATCTGTTCTACGCGACCCTCCTGGTGGGTCTGGGCTCGGTCTGCAACAGTTTGAAGGAGTCGCAGAATCTGATGATGCCGATTCTGATACCGATGCTGGTGCCGCTGTTTGCGATGATGCCGATCGGCCAGGACCCGAACGGGATGCTGGCCAGGGTTCTCTCCTTCATTCCGCTGTTCACGCCGTTCGTGATGATGAACCGGGCGGCCGGTCCACCGCCGCTGTGGGAGTATCTGGTGACCACGCTGCTGATGATCGGGTCGATCTACCTGGCGACGAAGGGGGCGGCCAAGATCTTCCGGATCGGTATCCTGATGACGGGGAAACCGCCGAAGCTGAGTGAGATCATTAAATGGCTGACCCTGAGCGAGGGTGTGATGCCGGAGAGCAAGGAGGAAGGGGCGGCGTAGGGAAGGGGAAAGAGAACCGCGTAGTTCGACGGGGAGGGGTGCCGAAGAAAGGCGCCTTTCCCCGTTTTTTTTGCGGTTCTGCGGAGGGGGGGTGGGAAGATGACGGTTGTTCCGGACTGACTTTCAGAGGGCCGGATGTTGGGCGGTTTTCTTCGGAAGATCCCGTAGTATGCGGCTTCTGCTCGGCAATCCCAGTATTACCGATCTGCGAATGTCGCTTTGATGCGCGCCCAGGAACGGCTCTCCACGCTCGTCCGATCCTGAGCGGGGACGAGGCGAGCGTCGGAGAAGTTGCTGGCGTATCTCCAGGTGTCGTATGCTCCCGTGAGGGAGTGGAAGGCACGGTACGCCGCGGGCTTGGTGTCGAAGTCGGGGATCGAGATGGACAGACCGATGATCTTGTCCGGAGCTAGGTCCGAAATTTCGCTGTCTTCAGGGCTGTTCCAGATCAGGTTGTCGAAAGGGGTCACGTATCCTTCGAGGATGGAGAGGACCGGCGTTTCTTCAATGGAAGGCAGTTGGCCGGGCTGGGTGAAGATGTTGCGGCCGAAATCGGTGCCGAAGTCGCCGAAGAAATCCAGCGACAGCTCCATCGTGCCGCCGTCGCCGTCGGTGTAGGGGGGGGAAAGGACCCATTCTGTACCCGCTCCCTGGTAGCCCAGGTGTCGGCCATCGGGCGCTTGTGCGATGACTGAATACTGCTGCGCCGTCCGATTGTTGTTCAGGGTCTTCTCCTCATCGGTCCAGTCCGGATCGGCGGAACCGGTGAAATCCCCGCCGGAGTGGTCTCCATCGACGAGGAACTCGAAATTTCCATCGTGGCGCCACAGGTCGCCGGTGTTACCCCCGGCGTATTCGCACACGTACACGTCGTCGGTGCGCTCCATTGCGAAGTAGAGCCGGTCGGTGGAGCCATTCCACCCCAGCCAGAACTGGTAGTCCATATCGAAGGGGTCGTAGGGGGCACCCTCTCCCACCTTGGGACTCGCGTAGAAATCGGCCGGCCAGAGAGAGGGTTGCAGCAGGACGCGCCGCCAGTCGTCCAGGCTGGTGTCGTGCAGATCGAGCTGGGTGAGATCTGCGTCGGAGATCTCGGGAATGGGATAGATGCGGTCGCCGACGTGGGCATTGGCGGCGCTGGAGAGGATGAGGAGGAGAAGGAGGGTATACATAGTCTATCTCCCGATTGATATCGCCCGGTGGGCGATTTTTCTTTATCTCAGTTTTTTACCCGAAAGACCTTCCAGTTACTTCTCCTCGAAGGTCGCTTTGATACGCGCCCAGGAGATATCTTCTACACTGGTTTCTTTCTTGACGCCGACGAGGAGGCAGTCGGAGAAGTTGCTGGCGGACCGCCAGGTGTCGTACGCGCCCGTGAGGGTGTGAAAGGCGCGGTACGCCGACGGCTCGGTGTCGAAGTCGGGGATGGAGATAGATAGGCCGATGATTTTGTCTGCAACCAGGTCCGATTTTTTACTGTCCTCGGGGCTGTTCCAGATCAGGTCGTCGAATGGCGTCACATACCCCTCAAAGATCGAAACCGAGGGGGTTTCGCCGAACGCACCGCCGCCACCGTCGGCGTAGGGCAGCGAGAATACCCATTCGCTACCACTCCGGATTTTACTTCCCGGACCCGGAAGAATGGCACCCATGCAGTTGATGTGCTTGCCGTCGGGAGCATGGGCGCTGGCCACGTACTGTTGGCCTGTCCGATTGGACTCCAGGAGCCGCTCCTCCTCCGTCAGATCACCGGAACCCCTAATATCCCCCCCCGAATGATCCCCATCCACAAAGAGTTCAAAGTGTCCATCGTGTCGCCACAGGTCGCCGAGATTGCCTCCGTCGTACTCGTTGACGAAGGTATCGTCGGTCCGCTCCATGGCGACATACAGCCGGTCGGTGGAGCCATTCCACCCCAGCCAGAACTGGTAGTCCATATCGGCAGGGTCGTAGGGAGCGCCTTCCCCCACCGTCAGATCCGCAACGAAGTCGGTCGCCCAGAGCGAAGGTTCCACCAAAATACTGCGCCAGTCGTCCAGGCTCGTGTCGTGCAGATCGAACCGGTCGAGATCTGCGTCGGAGATTTCGGGAATGGAGTAGATGCGGTCGCCGACGTGAGCATACGCTGGGCCGACCAGAAGGAGGGCGAACAGGAGGATATACATGAGAAACCTCCTCGTCGAGAATGCCTGATCGAGAAAAATGATCCTTTTTGGAATATAACCGGCGCGGAAATGGGGATCAATTTTTTCTTTTTTCGCGCGCCAGGGCAGCGGCACCCAGCGGTACCGCGTCATCGCCGAGTTTTGCAACGGTGATCTCTACACCCCGACGCGTAATCTCGAATGTGTATTCCTCGACGGTATCTATTATCGTCTGGAGCAGGAATGGTTCGAGCGCTTCCATAACGCCACCGCCGAGGATGATGATTTCCGGGCCCAGGAAATTTATCAGGCCGGCACAGTGAATGCCGATGGAATGCGCGTTGCGGTGCAGGGCTTTCAAAACGAGCTTGTCGCCGGCTTCCGCGGCCTTCCGCAGATCACCCGATTTTATCCGCAGGTGCGGGTCATCGAGTTGTTTTTTGTGTTTCTTGAGCAGTAGAGATTTTTTACCCTCTTTCATCTTGCCAACGAGATATTTCTGGATCGCCATCCGACTGGCGACGGACTCGAAGGTGCCGGGGAAGCCCAAACCCTGACGGTAACCGCCTTCCTGAATTACCATGTGTCCGACTTCGCCGGCCGCCCTGTTCTTGCCGCGGTGCAGCTTGCCGTTGAGGACAATGCCGCCGCCGATTCCCGTACCGAGGAATATTCCGACAATATCTCCAAAGCCACGGCCGGCACCGAACACCGACTCGCCATAGGTTCCGGCGTTGACATCGTTTTCGAGGTGAATCCGCTTTTTCAGCAGCTTTTCGAGCGCTTTCTTTGCCGGGAAATCGATCCATCCCAGGTTGGTCGCCTTTTCGACAATCCCGACTTCCGGATCGACCGGTGCGGGTACCGCAGCACCGACTGCCTCGATGGCATCGAAGTCCCAGTGGATCGACTCGCAGAGCGAACGGACTGCCGAATCGATTGCCAAAACGACGGCATCTGCGCCGTCTTTTGCCGGGGTGCTGGTTTTGTATCGGCCGACTACCCTGTCTTTTTCATCGATCGCACAAGTCAGGATTTTGGTGCCGCCAAGATCGACGCCGATCGATTTTTTCTGCCGCTTTGCCATTGCTATACCCTCCCAGGTGGCGGTGTATCAGCCTGCGCGATGGTGAAATGTATCCACAAGTAAGATAAACTTTTTTCGCGAGTATAGTTTGAATACTGTGCTCCCACAGGGGAATCGCCGAGTATCCGGAAACCTCGCATCAGCGAGTAGATTCCAGGCACCACTGCCAAGCCTTCTTTATCGGGTAGTCCACGGACAGGCCGGTCGGTGGGTTATGGAGCCGTTATCATGAGCCGTTCGATTTCGGAGGTTTGTCGTTCCGCCAGTTCTGCAAAAGCCCTGCTCTCCCTCGCCAGAGCGTGCGGGTCGGAAAGATCGGTGCAGACCTGGATGGCGATGCGCGGCGGTTCATCCGGCGGGCCGGCGATGAAATCAATTTCGTGCTTGTCGGTACCTACGAGTTCATAGGTGGTCCGGACTCCCTGGCGCTGCAGGTGCCAGTAGACAATGGATTCCAGCACGCGCGATGTTTTGGGAAACCCGGTTACGGTATTGGCCAGAGCCCAATCGACGGAATAGATCTTTCTGTAGTTCTGTTCCTGTTTTTTGATGGAAGGAGAATTGATGGTATTTACTCCGAGGAAGTAGCTCTCTCTGGCCCAGTTGAACCAATCGGCGATGGTGTTGGCCGGCACTGCGTGTCCCATCGATGCCAGGATGTTGCGCTCTTTTTTATGCGTATAGGAGCAGCCATTCCGCTGCAGCAGATTTCTCAGGAATATCTTACAGGAAAGAGGATGCACGATCTTCCGATTATCGACGAAGTCCGAGGCGACGACGGAATTGAAATACTGGCGCAATACATCGCGGTGGCTCGCCGCCGCGATATCGCGCATGGCCGGGTAACTTCCCACTTTCATGTACTCCTGGAAGAGGTGGCTCATGCGGGCGGCATCCGCCGTCGAGAAGTCGTTTCTCGACGGTTCCTCGTCGTAAAATCGCAGGAATTCGCGGAAGGACAGCGGATGGAGCCTGATCGTAAAGGTCTTGCCCCGCAGTTGCCGGCCGACCTTGTCTTCCTCCAGATCCGCTGAGGAGCCCGTCACGATTACGCGCCAGTGCGGGTTCCGATTCAGACGCAATACAAAGAATTCCCAGTCTGCAACATTGAATTTTGTTTTCCCGGAATCAAAGCCTACCGGACGAGTACCAGCTTCTTGACGGCAACGGCGACGCCTTCTCCAGAGCGCACCTTCAGGCGATAGAAATAGATCCCGCTCGCCAGTATCTGTCCGTTTCCGCTGCGGCCGTCCCAGTAGACGGAATAGTTTCCGGCTGGCTGCGTTGCCTTGACCAGTCGTCTCACCTCCTGTCCCAGAATGTCGAAGAGGACGAGTTCTACTTGGGCGGAGGTGTCGAGCTGATATAGTATGGTCGTGGAAGGGTTGAAGGGATTGGGAAAATTCTGGTGCAGAGTGAAGATCGGGGGAAGCGGAGAGGTTTGTTCTTCGACGGCGGTGATCGGGCCGGAGAGATCTATGTCCCAGCGCCGGTCGTCGGTGATGGAGAGGAGACCCAGATCGTGGATCTTTTCAAAACCGCCGAGGACGCTGGCGATGCCGGCCCGCACCTGGTACTGGCCCGGGGGAAGTTGCAGGAGATAGCCCCCCTGGACAGCGCGGGATTGGGCGACAATGCGGTTGGCCGGGTCGTAAAGCTGCAGCAGCGCCTCTCCGTGAACGGAGCCGGGTGTCGGGATGAAGCGGCCGTACAGACGGTGTGTGTGCTCGTCGGAGGGGAGGTAGATATCGAGATGATGGTCTGCGCTGATGTCCACTTCCTCCAGGGCGGTGCCGAGACCGCCCGATTTTCTGGGAAAGGCGATCAATGCGCAGGAAGCCGCATCGACCGCCAATGAGAATTCTCCGTCTGTGCCGACGAGGGCGGCGGCGATGAAGTCGGCTCCGCTGTGGGACAGGAGGATCGTTTTTGCCTGAGAGGTGATCGCGGAGACCAGGGTCTGCGGACGGCGGACGGCGGCTACCAGGCCGTCTGCGAGGGGAGCGCCGGAGGCGTCGAAGAGGCGTCCGGTCAGTTTGGCACCAGTGGGCGGGAAGAAGCTTTGTCGGCTGCGAGTTGGTGGGTGCCGCGGGACAGAAACAGAGAATAGGCGCCGTCCCTGTCCGAGATGACGGGGCCGTAAAGACTGGAGCGTACGCTGACTTCGGAGAGCGGGTTTTCCTCGGGATCGCGGACGATGCCCGAGACCGGGAAGGTCGGCTTCAGGGAGATGTCGACGTGGGTGTCGTCCCTCACTCGGACGGAGACGAATTCGTTTCCAAGGCGGCGCTTTTCGGGGGGATATATCTGTAGGGTGTAATTCCCTGGGGGGAGATCGGTTTGGAAAGTGCCGTCCGCATCGGTGTGGAGAGTGTAGCTTTGCGAGCCGTCGTTGGCATTGTAGATATAGATTTCCAGATTCGCAATTACCCCGCCCTCTTCGTCGGTGATGCGGCCGGACAGGCTAAAGGAGGAGATTGCGGTGATGGTGATCGGGCGTTCTTCGACCAGCTGACCGTCCGCGTATACGCCCAGGGTCAGGGGGATATCGCGGCGTCCGGAAAACTCGCCGGCCAGGCGGAGGCGGGGGAAGCCGGTCGATCCCAGGGGGGTGTCAGTCAGGTGGCCGACCTCGAGGTCGCCCAATTCCGCATCCGCCTGCAGGATGTCGATCAGCGGATCGTCAGTGGACAGGCGGATGCGCACATCTCTGGCGGTCAGGCCTCCCTTGTTGATCAATCGGAAGCGGATGGTGCTCTCTTCGCCGAAGACCAGCAGGTGGTCGCCGTTGGAGTCGTTTATGATGACGGAGGTGATTTCGAGTTGCGAGGGGGATGTGTGTACGAGCGCCCAGGCTACGTCGTCGTCGAGGTGAATCACTTCTATGCGCAAACTGGAGGAACCGTCAAAGCTGTGGGAGGAGGGGTTGGTTTCAGAGGTAAAGGTGGTGTAGAGTGCCCCGTCGAACGGGTCGGTGGCGTCCCCCAGGTTGCCGCCGCGGGTCGTGGAGTAAATCCGGTCGTGGGCCCAGAAATCCAGATTGTCCACTCCCGCCAGCGAATCCGATTCCGCGCCGATCGGGTATCCCGCGTCGAGCCAGCGGCCGTCCGCGCATTCCAGATCCACGGTGAACTGGGGCAGGGGATCTCCCTCGTAGCCGACGTGCCAGACGAGCAGGCCTTCAGCTGGGATGTGGCGGTCGTAGAAGCTGCTGGTGGTGCGCCGGTATTCCAGGAGAAAGAACTCGTCGGCTGCCACCGGGATTTTGTAGACCTGACCCCGGGCGCCGACTTCAGGGAGGGCGATCTCCTCGTCGGCTCGGGAAATCTCGATGACTTCTGCCCAGCCCAGCTGCATGCGGCTCCAGGCGCAGAAGCTGTTGGGGCCGTCGTCGCCGTTCCAGCCGAGGGCGCCCCAACCCATCAGGCCCCAGGCGCCGATGCCGGCGGAGTCGTCTGCGGGGGGAGCGTTTTTCCGGGCGAGGTAGCGGATGTCGTAGAGATCGGGCAGGCCGAGGAGATGGCCGTATTCGTGGCAGATGGAGCCGATCGTTGTCGCGAAATCGCTTCCCTGTTGCACGGTGCCTCGGTGGGAGGGGATGCAGATGAAGCTGCCGTCCGGGCCGGGGTCGTCGGTGATGAAGGCAGAGTCGTCCAGTCTGCTGCGATCGGCGATGCGGATGTCTTCCAGACCCAGGCCGGCGATTCCGGTGGCATTGCCCCGCAGGAAATTCGAAGGGGTCGAGGAAAGGACGAGAAAGAGAGCGTCGACGAAACCGTCCGCATCCCCGTCGAAGCGGGAGAAGTTGATCTCTTGATCGGCCTGCTGCAGGATTTCCAGAACGAACTGACCGTAGTTGCCCGATTCGGAAGAGTCATCGGCCAGGTAGTGGGCGGCCGACCGGGTCGATTCGTAAACTCTGAGCGCCGCTTCGCCCCGCAGATGAAAACGGCCGAAGGACATGGTGTCGTAGAAGTGGGAGATACTGCCCGGCAGGTCGGGATCGAAGAGGGCTCCGCTCCATTCCGGGATCTGCGTCCAGCCGGGATCTTCGCTACGGAACTGGGCGAAGAGAACGAGGGCGTTGTGTGTACCTTCGGGAGAATCCTGAGCGCGTTTGGCAGCGCCTCTCGTTTCTACTGCCGTGAGTTTTTCAGATGGGAAACCGGCGCAGAGGAAGTCGCTGGCTCCGGCTGTCTGGAATCCCCAACAAATCAGGATCAGGAATATCCGATAGCTCACGTATGCATCTATCCTTATATCGGTAGGGAAAATATCCGGTCGAACCATTCCTCGGCGTCGGTCGTCGCCCAGATTAGAATCAGTTCCTCTACGATCAAGGCCGTCGGGCATTTTTGCGGCACGATCAGGACGCCGGGGCTGGTCTCTGATCGAATAAACTCCGCGAAATAACGAGGCATTGTCTTCCGGTCATGGGTGACGAGAATCCTGTTTTCTCTGGCCGCCAATCGTAGTACTTCCCGGTCTTCCAGGCCAGATAGACTCGCTTCGTGGGCCGTTTGGAAATCGATGCCTGGCTCTCTTCGTAGTACGGCCTTTACGATGATCTGATTGAAATCGGCGTCCGCCTGAAATCGGACGGTCATGGCTGAAATTTCTGACTCTGTCTGTAGGCTTTTGTGAGTTTCTCAGAGAATGTCGGATCAGTTGCCCGCGTCGCTTTCCGCAACGATTCATACTCGATTTCGGCTCGCTGAATATGCGCGTCTATTTCAGTCTGGTGAGCCAGATAAAAGGTGACTGCTCCATATACTTGCTCCAAGGAAAGCACTGGAAAGCACTCCGCCGCGATAGTTTCCGGGGACAGCCCATCCAGGAAAGCCAGAATCACGGAATCCAGGGATACCCGGCTGTCCGTAACCCAGTATCCCTGGTCGCGCTTCTCAACATACTGCTTTTCCATCTTCTCATACCTTTTTCAGGTGAAGGAAACTATCTAAAGATGTCCAATTTAACAGAAAAAATCGAGTTGTCCTATTCTCTTTTTATCAGGGAGAGATTACCGCCGGCTCGATGCAGTCCGGTCCGTCGTACGCGGCGACGTTGACCTGTTTGGAGACAGGGTGAGCGGCCATCTCTCCCGCATAGGGTTGGAGCAGGGGGGTGATTTCGGCTGGATTTTCCAGGGTGGAATCCAACCAGGCCTCCTCCTGCTCGGGGGTGAAGATAACCGGCATGCGGTGGTGGATGGTGGACATGAAGTCGTTGGCCTGGGTGGTGATGATGGTGCAGGTATGGATGATCTCGTCCTCCGGAGAGGTCCACTCCTCCCAGAGACCGGCCATGGCGAAGGGACGCTCATCGGCCAGGCGGATGTAGGTCGGCGTCTTTTCTTTGCCCTCTTTTTTCCACTCGTAGAAGCCGCTGGATGGGATCAGGCAGCGGCGATGCTTGAAGGGGGCTCGGTACGCCGGCTTGTCGGCGACGGTCTCGGCCCGGGCGTTGATCATGCGGCTGCCGATCTTCGCATCCTTGGACCAGAAGGGGATCAGGCCCCAGCGGAACGCCTCCAGGTAGCGCTCGCCGTGCTGGAAGATTACGGCTACCGGCTGGGTGGGGGCGATGTTGTAGCGGGGTGGAAATTCGACGGCGACTTTGTCTACGGAGAACTGTTCGGCGATTTGCTCGGGGCGGTGGTGGAGGGTGAAGCGTCCGCACATGATTCTGCTCCGATCTCCTGGGGTGGGATGGTCGGAAATTTCTCTTTTCTCTATATCCTCTAACGAACAAAGCGGGTGCAACCGGGTCAAGTCGGTTGCGCGCCCTTACCTTGACGCCCGAGGGGGGGGAGTGTTTTCTTTTGCAGGCGCAGATGAGGTGGAAAGCAAACGATCACAGCGCTCCACGCGATGAACGGAGACCCGATTTCCGACGATTTTCGGGAGAGAGATGGAAGAGGCTCCGGTTGTTCGAGTGGAGCAGCGCAATGAGGATGATGAGATGAGCGAACTGTTCAATCCAGAGGACCATCCGCACCGTCGGTACAACCCGTTGAACGGCCAGTGGATTCTGGTTTCGCCGCACAGGACCAAGCGGCCCTGGCAGGGGAAGCAGGAGGCGGCGGGGGTGGACGAGCGGCCGGAGCACGATCCGAAATGCTATCTGTGTCCGGGCAATGAGCGGGCTGGGGGGGCGCACAATCCGCAGTACGACGCGACGTTTGTATTCGACAACGACTTTGCCGCACTGCTCGGTGACAGCCCCGAGGGGAAGATGGCCGAGCACCCGCTGCTGCAGGCGCAGGGGGTGAATGGGATCTGCAGGGTGATCTGTTTTTCACCGCGCCACGATCTGAGTCTGGCGGAGATGGAACTGCCGGATATACGGCGAGTGATCGATCTGTGGGCGGCACAGGTGGAGGAGTTGGGGGCGCAGTATCGCTGGGTGCAGGTCTTCGAAAACAAAGGGGAGATCATGGGCTGCTCCAACCCGCATCCGCACGGCCAGATCTGGGCGGGCAGCGCCCTGCCGGACGAGGTGGCACGGGAGGAGGAGCAGCAGAGGGGATATATGGAGGAGAACGGGAAACCACTGCTGGTGGAGTATGCGGCGCTGGAAGGGGAGCGCCGGGAGCGGGTGGTGGTGGAGAACAAACACTGGCTGGCAGTGGTGCCGTACTGGGCGCTGTGGCCGTTCGAGATTTTGTTGTTGCCGCGGCGACAGGTGCGGAGACTGCCGGAGTTGGAGGAGGGCGAGCGGGAGGGGCTGGCAGATATCCTGAAGCGGCTGCTGGCGCGTTACGACAATCTCTTCGAGACCTCCTTTCCCTACTCCATGGGCTGGCACGGGGCGCCGATGGGAGAGGAGGAATGCGAGCACTGGCAGTTGCATGCCCATTTCTTTCCCCCCTTGCTGCGCTCGGCCACGGTGAAGAAGTTCATGGTGGGGTACGAAATGCTGGCGGAACCGCAGCGGGATCTGACGGCGGAACAGGCGGCGGCGCGACTGCGGGGATTGCCGGAGATACATTACAAGCAGCGATAGTAGTTCTGGTCGATCTGGCCATTCGTCGAGCAGGGAGAACGATCAGAGGTGGCTGGCTATTGTGGAGTGGGATATTCCAAAGGCAAAAGAGCCAATCTGAGGAGGAGGGGTTATGAGTTTGCGGGAACGCGTCGTCGCGGAATTTGCAGCGCAGTTCGGTGGGGAACCGGAATTCGTGGTGCGGGCCCCGGGGCGAGTCAACCTGATAGGGGAGCACACCGACTACAACGACGGCTTCGTCTTTCCGATGGCGATAGACCGTGCGGTGTGGCTGGCGCTGCGGCCGGTCGAAGGGCGGGAGGTGTCGGTCTATTCGCTGGATTTTTCCGAACGCAGGGGATTCCGACTCGACGATCTGACCGGGGCGGCCGAGGGGAGCGGTGAGGAGGGCTGGCTGGAGTATCTGAAGGGGACGGCCTGGGCGCTGCAGGATGCGGGGCACGAGCTGACCGCCTGGGAAGGGGTAATGAGCGGCGATGTGCCGATTGGGGCAGGGCTCTCCTCCTCGGCGGCGCTGGAGATGGCCACGGCCAGAGCGTTTGCGGAGATTTCGAGACTGGCGTGGGAGCCCGGACCGATGGCGCTGCTGGGGCAACGGGCCGAAAACCGCTGGGTCGGGGTCAATTGCGGCATCATGGATCAGATGATCTCGGCGGCCGGACGGGATGGGCATGCCCTGTTGCTCGATTGTCGGTCGCTGGAATACGAACTGGTGCCGCTGCCCGCGGGGACGGCGGTGGTGGTGTTAGACACGGGGACCCGACGCGGTCTGGTCGATTCGGCGTACAACGAGCGGCGGGCAAAATGTGAGGCGGCGGCCGAGTTTTTTGGGATCAAGGCGCTCAGGGATGTGACCCTGGAACAGTTCGAGGGACGTCGAGGCGAACTGGACGAAGCGTCGGTCCGGCGGGCCCGGCACGTGATCTCTGAGAATGAACGGACAGTGGCGGCGGCCGAGGCGATGCGGCGGGGAGATGCGGCGGGATTGGGGGAGCTGATGGATGCCAGCCACGAAAGTCTGCGCGACGACTTCGAGGTGTCGAGCCCGGGGTTGGATATTATGGTCGAATGCGCGCGGCGACGGGAAGAATGCCTGGGAGCGCGGATGACGGGAGCGGGATTCGGCGGCTGCGCCGTAGCCCTGGTGCCGGAAGAGAAAGCTGCCGAATTCGCCGCAGCGGTGGCCGGGGAATACCTGGGAGAGACCGGCAATAAACCGGCGGTGTACGTCTGCCGGGCGACCAACGGGGCGGAAGTGGTGTAATAAGGGATCGGGATTGATATTGCTCATATCGGGAGGATCTTCAGATTAATGGATGTGGCGCTCAAGCGGGAACTGGTGGAGTATCTGGCCGGCTTCGTCAGCGAACGGCGGAGGGAACGGATGGAGGGGGTGCTGGCTGGCCGGACCCGTCTGCTGACCGTGGCCCTCGAGGAGATCTATCATCCGCACAATGCCAGCGCCGTGCTGCGTTCCTGTGAGTGTTTCGGCGTGCAGGATGTCCACGTAGTCGCCGGCGAGAACGAATATCAGATCAATCCCCAGATCGCGGTCGGATCTTCGCGGTGGCTGACGCTGAAGCGGTACGCAGACAGTGCGTCCTGCCTGGCTGCGCTCAGAGAGGATGGATATCGGCTGGTGGCGACCACGCCGCACGAGGAGGATTGCACGCTGGACGAACTGCCGCTCGATGGCAAGATCGCCCTCCTCTTCGGCACTGAGGACGAGGGGCTGGCTGAGGAGACGATGGCTGCGGCGGACCGGTTTGTGCGGATCCCTATTTACGGATTCACCGAGAGCTTCAACGTTTCGGTCTGCACGGCGCTGATTCTGCGCGAGCTGACCGGAAGGATGCGCAAGAGCGGACTCGATTGGGGGCTGACAAAGGGGGAAAAGCTGGATCTGCGGCTGGAGTGGTACCGGAAATCGGTGAAATCGGTCGAGTTGCTGGAGAAGCGCTTTATGCAGGAGCGAGAGGAGATCTCGCCGTAGTGCAGGCGTTTTTGGAAGAGGCGAGGAAGGATTCGGACACCCGGGTGGGGTGAATGTGGGATGACGACTGGAAAAGGTCGAGAAACGGGAGAAATGGAATCCAGAGGCAAGACAGAAGAGGCGGTCGCCCTGCGCCGAGAACTCTTAGAACTGGAACAGCGGATGGCAGAGCTGTTGCAGTCTCAGACGGATCAGCAGGAAGCGCTGTTCCGCATCAGTCGCGTGGTGGAGGAGATGGAACGGCCTGCCGATTTGGAGCGGCTGGTGCAGATTCTGGACGAGGAATTGCGCCGGGGGGGGCTCGATTTCCAGACGTTGGCCATCCATCGCCTGATGAGCGAACAGCCGCCGGTTTTCGAATCCTACGAGGCACGGGAAGAGGCGGGACTCAGCCACGAAGTGAAGACTCACGAGCTGATCTATCGGATATGGAAAGGAGGGGAGACGATTCACCGGCCGGATATGGAGGCGGGTGCGGTCGATCTGAGCCCTGCTGAATACGATCGGCTCTGCCGGCGCTACGGGATGCGCATCCGCTGCATGCTCGACGTGCCCTATTCCGTCGGCGTGTTGGCGCTGATGAGCGCGCAAGCTCAGGCCTTCACTCCTTTCGAGGTGCAGTTTGCCGAACAGATCTGCCAGATTCTGACAGTGGGTGTTTCGCGAGTGGAGGATCTGGAGTCAGTGGAGGCTTCGCGGCTGGCGTTGCAGGAGAGCGAGGAGCGGTTTCGGCGTCTGGCTGACGCCGCCTTCGAAGGGATTATCATCTCCGAGCAGGGGCGGATCCTGGATGTAAATTTGCAGATGGCCGAAATGAGCGGCTACTCCGCTGCCGAGATGATCGGCATGAATGTCTTCGGATTGATCGCACCGGAGTACCGCGAACTGGTGCGAGAGCGGATCGCCGCCAATTACATGGAGCCGTACGAGCTGGTGGCGGTGCGCAAGGATGGGACGCTCATGCCCGTCGAGGTGCAGGGGAGCAGCACCAAGCACGGGGAACGCACGGTGCGGGTGACGGTGGTGCGCGATATTTCGGAGCGCAAGAAGGTGCTCGAAAAGGAGATACATCTGGAGCGGCTGAGCGCGCTGGGAGAGATGGCTCAGGGGGTCGCCCACAATTTCAACAATATCATGGTCGGCATGCTGGGATACGCCGAGCTGATTCAGTTGAAAACGGATGATCCGGAGATCGAGGAGGATGCGGAGCATATCATCAAAAGCGTCGATAGGGCGAAGGAACTGGTGCAGCGGATCAATCGGGCGGTGAAGCGGGAGGACGAGGCCATCGTGCCGCTGCAGCTGGAAGCGGTCGTAAAAGAGGCGATAGAGACGACGCGTCCCCGCTGGAAGGATCAGGCCGAGTCCAGAGGGATTGCGGTCGAGGTGCGCACCAACCTGGAAGTGGTGCCGCCGATCTGTGCCACCCGGACCCGGCTGTGCGACATGCTCATCAACCTGGTCTTCAATGCCCTCGATGCCCTGCCGAAGGGGGGCCGCATCGATATCGGCACGCGTCTGATCGGGGAGTTGGTCGAATTGCGGGTGAGGGACGATGGGGTGGGTATGGACGAGGACACGCAGCGGCGGATCTTTGAGCCGTTTTTCACCACCAAGGCGGATGTGGGCACCGGTCTGGGGCTGTCGACGGTCTACAATACGGTCGTCCAGTGGAATGGCAGTATCGAAGTCGATAGTGCGCTTGGAAAGGGAACGACTGTGGTGATGCGCTTCCCGGCGCACCGGGAAGGAGGAGGGGAAGAGCGGGTTGCAGAGGAGGAGAGCGATGTGGCTGCAAGGGGGCGCCTGCTGATCGTCGACGACGATGAAATCGTCATAGATTTCCTCGGCTCCCTGCTCTCCAAGGAGCACCAGGTCGAGGCGGTCGTCGATGGGCGGGAAGCGCTGGAGCGGTTTACCCGGGGCCGCTATCAGGTGGCCCTCATAGATTTGAGCATGCCCGAACTGCCGGGAGATCAGGTGGCGAAGAGGATGAAGCGGGAAGACCCCGACATCGTCACGGTGTTGATTACCGGCTGGGAGTTGGAGCCGGACGATCCGCGCATGGCATGCTTTGACTTCGTGCTGATCAAGCCGTTTTCCCTGTTGAACGTGGAGGTATTGATCACCCGATCGCTGGCGCTGCGGGCCTCGCGAGGCGAGGGAGGCAGTTGAAGAGAGCTTTGCCGTTGGCATTGTAGATGAACGCATTGGGGGGAGGCTGCAGAATCGCCGGGAAGTCGAACCTCGATGGCGATATTCAGCCCCGCAGTGCGGCGACTCAGAGGAGAGATGGAACTCTTTTTTTTGGGCGGTGGCTCCGAAATCGGTGCTTCCTGTACGCTGGTCGAGATCGAAGGCCGACGCCTCCTGGTCGACGCCGGTATCCGCATGGGAGCGGCAGCGGGGGAGCATCTGCCCAATTTTTCCCTGATCGATGATGTAGGTACTCCCGAAGAGGTGTTGATTACCCACGCCCACAGCGACCATACCGGCGGACTGCCGGCGCTGGTGCCGGGGTTGCCGTGGGATGTTCCTCTGCGCTGCACACCTCCTACCCTCGCCATTACCCGCATACTGTTCAACGACGCTCTCAAGATCATGCAATTCAAGGAGGAAAGAGAAGGGGATATTCCGCTCTATCCTCCAGAGGCAGTAGAGCTGACTCTGGGGCGCATGAAGGGGGTGCCCTATCTGACCACGGTGCCGATTTGCGATGGGGCGCTGAAGGCGACCTGGATACCCGCCGGGCATATTCTGGGAGCAGCTTGCATCTACATCGAGGGGAAGAGGGAGAGTTTGCTGGTGAGTGGCGACGTATCTGTGGGTGACCAGCGCACCATTCCGGGAATGGTGATACCCCGATGCCGACCGGACGTGGCGGTTTTGGAGGCGACCTACGGCAATCGCCGGCATGCGGATCGGGCTCAACAGGAAGCCGCGCTGGTGGAAAAAGTGGCGGAGGTGATCGAGGCGGGAGGCAAGGTGCTGATCCCCGCTTTTGCCGTCGGCAGGGCCCAGGAGGTGATTCTCATTCTGGCGCGGGCGGTGCGCCAGGGACGAATGCCTCCCTTCCCCGTCTGGATCGACGGGATGGTGCGGGCGGTCAATGCGGTGTACGCTTCTTTCCCGGAGATTCTGGCTCCATCTTTGCGCCGCCGTATCGAGAAGGGGGAAAGTCCTTTCTATACCGATTTCATCCGTCCGGTGAGCAGGGCCAGGGAAAGGGATCAGGTGCTCGACGGTCCTCCGTGCTGTATCGTCGCCAGTTCGGGGATGTTGACGGGCGGAGCGTCCGCCTTCTACGCGGCGCGTCTGGCCGGAGGTTCCGAGAATCTGATCGCCATCACCGGCTATCAGGACGAGGAGGCGCCTGGACGCGCGCTGCTGAATCTGTCCAGAGCGGGAGATCGCGAACGGGTTCTGACCCTCAATGGACAGCGGGTCCCTGTCTCCTGCCGGGTGGAGACGTACTCTCTGTCGGCGCACGCAGACAGCGGCGAACTGGCCGCTCTGGCCCGACGTCTGGAGCCGGTATCGGTCTGCCTGGTCCACGGGGACGACGAGGCACGCCGGTCGCTGGCGACGGCGCTGGACTGGCAGTTGAGCGGCGGTGTTCACCTTCCGGACAATGGTGGAGTCTACCGCAGCGAGGGAGTGCGGAAGGTGGGAACGGGACCTCGCTATGGCGGGGGCGTCTCGCGGTTGGGGCTGGGCGGTAAACGGAGGATTGATGAGCATGCCCTGGAGGAGATCAGGACCTATCTGCTGGAAACAGAGGCGAAGGGACCGCTGCGGGTGCAGGATCTGGCCGAAATCTGGTGCGGCAGCGAAGGCGTCTCCCTGGATGAGATCGGAATCTTCAAAGAATTGCTGGAAGGGGATCAGAGGCTGTTCGAGGCGGATAGAAAGCGGCCCTATCTGTTCTGGATCGCGAAAGAGGGGGAGGCTGTCGAACCATCCGGTCCGATGGAGATGAACCAGGCTCGGGCGCGCATTCAGGAGGTTTTTCCCGAAGAGGTCGGGCTCTTCCGCTGCAGTGTCCATGTCGAGGAGGGTGTGTACGAGTTGGCATTCCATTTTCCAGACATCGTCCAGGCCCGTTTTGGGGAGCAGATTCGGGCTCTGGAAGAGGAGACCGGGTGGGCCATCCGGGTGCGGGAGACGCCCCATCAAGAGCGGCTCTTCGAGGAAGCTCTGGCCTGCGTTCCTGCGGGTGTCGTCGTGGTGAAGGCGCCGGCCCTACGCCTGGAACGGCGGGAGGTTGCGGTGGGAGTGGAGGCGGCTGCCCACCTCGCCGAATCGTGGGGAGCACTGGCAGAGGATGCTTCCCGGCGATTCGGCGAGATCACAGGGTACGCTCTGATCCTGGCACGTCCGGAAGAACAGGTTGCGGCCCCGTCGGAATTGCCGGGTGCCTGGGAGATCAACCGGGCGTACGCGCGGATTCGGGAAGCGTTCTCCGAGGAACCACACGCCCCGCAAAAGATCGGTCGCAAGGAGGAGGGGGGAGGAGCATACATTGAATTGGCCTTCGTCTCTCCTACGGTCGGTGCCCGGTACGAAGATCTGCTGCAGCAACTCTGCGAACAGACCGGCTGGCCCATGCGGGTCCGTCAGACGATCAATCAGCAGCAGATCGCCGAGGAGGCCCGCAGGTTCACTCCGGATAGCTGCGGACTCCGGGGGATGCCCAAACTGTTCACAGCCGAAGGGTGCGTGGTGGTGTCCGTGGCTCAGTTGCCCGCTGACGAAGAAGCGCCCGGCCTGGAGGAGGCTTTCTTCCAGGCGACCGGGTTGCGGATCTCCTGGCAGGTGACGTAGAATGGCCAATATCGCCACTGGGAGCGGTGGAGGACGCCATCCAGCGGTTGAATCACCGTTTTATCTATCTGTATAATTATTTGTTTTTAAAATAAGTTAGGTTTTTTCATTGAACTCCGGCACGGCACTTGCTAAATCCACCAATAGATATCGCCGTTTCCATTTTTCAAGCCGGAGGACGTCATGAATCGCGGGATCAGCAGAGAGCAGATCGAAAGAGTGGCGCGGATCTACAAGTCCAATCAGGATGCCAGTCTGGCGCTGGGGATTACCATCAGGAGTTTCAGCCGGCTCTGCCGCAAATACGAAGTCGAATCGCCCTACGACCGGAAGATGCGGGGCATCCACGAAATACGCCGGCGCCGAGAACCGATAGCGGCCGGCTGAGGGGGCGTCGGCGAAGTGGGGATTGGATGACTCTGTCGATGCCGGGAAATTCTGATAACTAGCGGAATTCCGGTCGGCCGAGTTGAAGTGCACTTCGTTGCAGCTATCCAAGGACTCGGAAAATTGCGGCTCTGAGCGGGATCGTCTCTTACGGGACGGTCCCGCTTTTTTTTATTTTTGTACAAAGGGTAACTTTTCTCGCCTTATCTGCGACAGTATTGGCAAAGGCTGTCGAAAGGGAAAGACTCCATGGAGGATGCACAGCTCGTCCAGCAGGTTCGGCAAGGAGACCAGGCCGCTTTCAAGACTCTGGTCAGGCGCTACCAGGGCATGGTGTACGGATACGCGTATCACCGGCTCGGTCGTTTTGCCGATGCCCAGGATGTGACCCAGGACGTATTCCTGGCCGCGTACCAGAAGATGGAGGGGCTGCGGCAACCGGGCCACTTCGCCGCCTGGTTGCGCGGCATTGCGGTGAATCACTGCCGGCGACACCGGCGCGGCCGAGACCAGGTGGTCTGGACAGCCGGGAGCGAGGATCTGGCGCTCTGGAAGGATACGGGGCCCAATCCGGAAGAAGCGCTTGAAGAACGGGAGCAGGGCCGCCGCCTTGAGCGTTTGCTGGGGGTGCTGACCGAGAAGAACCGGCTCGTGGTAACCCTCTTCTACCTGGAGGAGATGTCCTACGAGGAGATCGGCCGGTTTCTGGGGCTGCCCGTTTCCACGGTCAAGGGCCGGCTCTACAAGGCGAGAAAAAAACTGGAGAAAGAGGTGATCGAGATGGTCAAGGAATCTTTTGGGAAGCACCGGCTGGACGAGACTTTTTCCGAACAGGTGATGAAACAGGTGAGGATCGTGGAGACCGGTCTGGGCGAGAAGCGCGGCACTTTCTGGTTTGCTAGCGAAGATCGGCAAACCTTCGTGCTCGCTATGCCGGCCGGTCAGGCCCAGCCTATAATCGAAAGCAACATGCGCCATTGCGATCCGCGGCAGGGGAAGGGAATCGGCCTGTCAACCGATGCGGAGCGCTGGGAAAAGATCGAAGAGAACCAGCCGGACGTCTACGATTTCGTCGGGGAAGTACTCGAGCAGGGGCAGCTCGAACTGTCGAGCGCCATCCTGGATTGCCCGGCCGGAGAGAACCTGGAAGCGGAAGTGGTAGTGGCGCAGGAAGGGTCATCCCACTCCGTTCCGCTGTGCATCGACGATGCTCTGATACTGGCACAGCGGTTGGGGACACCGGTCTATGCCACGCGTCGCGTGTTCGACGTGGGAGCCCTCTCCTCGGGCGAGGTGGAGCCACTCTTCCGGGAGGATGTCCGTCATCAGGTCGAAATGGCCACCCAGGTGCGACAGTTCCGCCAGGAGGTGATCGGCCAGGCCCTGGATGAAGCGATCGAGAAGATGCGGCTGGTGCCGAAAGGGGAAGAGGTGGAGGTCGTGTTCGTCAAGCAGGGGGAGGAGCGCACCATCACCACGCTGGACAGAGCGGTCTACGCAGGGATCTGCAAGGACTCCGTCTTCCAAAAGCGAGATGGGGAAGGGCATCTCCACGCCAGCCGCAACGGCAGGAGGTTCTTGCTGACGGCATCCGGGGAGGAAGAGCGGGGATGGGTGGTCGAGATCGAGGAAAAGGGAACGGAGTAGTTTGCTCTCAGCTTATCCGCTGCCGCGACTTTTCTGCCTGTATGGTGTCGATCAAAATAATTTTAGAACACAGGATCGGATGCACTGCGGATCGATCAGAAATCGTTTTGTTCGGACGGTGCTGGGGCCGTCCACGCTGCCTCACTGCTGGGGAATACTTGCAGATTTTGCGAAACCTGGAGTCCCTGTCGTGCGACAATAGGATGACAGCAAAGTGGGACGGACGCACTTCGTGACGACTGGTGAGTTTGGGAATTTCGGGTTGTCATAGACCGTCCAATTCCGTAGGATTTTGCCGGAACTGCACACCCGTCCATCGCATAAGGAGTCGCGCGTTTTGTTTTTTACCATCCTCCGCAAGGAACTGGCGCTCCACATCCTCACCCTGCGCTTCCAGATCGGCTTTCTGGTCTGCGTCGGGCTCATTTCGGTGATAGCCTGGATCTCCACCGTCGGCTTCGACAAGCGCGTGGTCGAGCATCGGGCGATCGTCGCCGAAGCCCGCGAAGATATCGCGAAGGTCGAGGTTTACTCCGATCTGAGCTGCAACCACCGCTTGCAGGCCCACCGCGCACCTCGGCCTCTGGCCGTCTTTTGCCAGGGGGTGGAGGGACGGTTGAGCGATCACTTCGAGATTGCCCACTGCCTGGCCCCCGGGCAACTGGGGAGCATGCACACCGGAGATCCTTTCGCGCGCATGTTCACCGACTACGATGTGGTCACCATATTACAGGTGATTCTCAGTTTTCTGGCCCTGCTCTTTGCATACGATGCGATCTCCGGAGAACGCGAGACGGGCACCCTTACCCTGGTGCTTGCCAATCCGGGTTCGCGCGGCCAGCTGTTGCTCGGTAAATACCTGGGGGCGCTCGTCTCCCTGAGTATTCCCCTGATCTTTTCCTTCCTGGTGGCCATCGCCATCATGCAGAGTTCACCTTACCTCCACCTTTCTACCGACGACTGGGCGCGGATCGGCCTGATCTTCCTCCTCTCTCTGCTCTACCTATCCACCTTCCTGCTCCTCGGTCTGCTGCTTTCGGTGAACACGCAGCAGTCGGTGACCACTCTGCTGTGGGGCACTCTGTGCTGGGTTTTGCTGGTGCTTCTCTATCCCACGGCGGTTCTGTTTTCGGTAGATCGCATGAAACCGCTTCCGGCTCAGGACAGCACGGTTCAGGCGGTCGAAGAGTTGCGTCAGGAGTTCAAGCGGGAGGCGGAGGGATTTCTCGAACAGCGCGGCAAGGAGAAGGCATGGGATGGGCTGCGCGGCAGCCGTTCCTCCTCCAGCGACGGCGTCGGCGAGACGGTCCGCGTCACCCCGCAGCGGGATGATCACGGCGTCATCGATCCTCAGACCGAGGAAGCGATGCGCTTCGCCCGGGAGTTCTACGCCTTCCAGGAGCCGCTGCGCGCCGAGTACGCCGACCGCATCGAGCGTCTGTGGCAGACTTATGTCGAGAATCATCTCCATGCCCAGGCCGGTCTGGTCTGGGGGTTGCTGCGCCTGTCTCCGGCGGGACTCCTCGCCGAGGCTACGTCTATGGCCGCCGACACGGATCTGGCCAGCTATCAGCGCTTCGTCGGCCAGGCCCGTCGCTTTCGGGGTGATCTGACTCGCTATCTGGAGAATCGGGATGCTTTCGGATCGCGTCTGTGGTTCACCTCCATCGACGACGAGGTGGAGATCTCATCCCTGCCCCATTTCGCGGAAGTGCCCGAGGGGTTCGCGGAACTCCTCGGGCGTCTGGCTTCCCGCATCGGGGTTCTGGCGGCGCTCAACGGCATCCTTTTCGTCGCTACTCTGAGTGCATTCGGCCGCAAGCAGATCATCTGAGCGCCTGGAGGCAGCCATGCTCTGGACCATCGTTCGCCGCGAACTCCTCGACCACCTGATCAGTCTGCGTTTCGCCCTGCTGTCGATTTTGACGTTGCTCCTGCTGACTGCCAACGGCCTGGTCTTCTCCGGCGAGCAGCGCGCCGCCGCAGTCAGTCGATACAATTCGGACGTGCGCAAAGCCGACGAAGAACTGGAGCAGCGCTGCAGTGTCGGGTTGGGTCATCTGGCCGAGCGCGGCCCGGGAAATCTGTACCGTCGGCCCGGCCGTCTTTTCTTTTGCGTGGCCGGTCGCGATCAGCACATTCCCAGTCGCATCGAAGGGGGAACGCACAGCGGCCACGGCTGGGGCGGCAAAGAATTCAACTATTCCTGGCACATGCCCTGGAATCTGAACTATCATCTGGATACGCCCGCGCAGCTCAATCCGGTGCTGCCCTCCTTCGCCGAACTCGACTGGTCCTTCATCATCGGCATGGTCGCCAGCTTGATGGCGGTGCTGCTCACCTACGACGCCATCTCCGGAGAGCGCCAGCGCGGCACCCTGCTGCTGATGATGACCAACCCGATTCCGCGAGATTCGGTTCTTCTGGGCAAGTTTCTGGCCGCCTTGCTCACCGTTGGTTTGCCCCTGCTGACCGGCCTGTTGATCAGCCTGCTGATCCTCCACACCGGTGGCCGCGTCGATCTGGATGGGGCCGACTGGGGGCGTCTGTTGCTAATCGTCGCTCTGAGTCTGGTCTATGTCGCCGTTTTCGTCAGCTTTGGCCTGCTGATCTCCACCTGGGTGCGCCGCCCGGCTCTGGGATTGCTCACCCTGCTCCTGATCTGGGTGCTCAGCGTCGAACTCATTCCCGGTGCCCTGGGCATTCTGGGCATGCACCTGGTCGAACCGGTCACACCGCTCGAAAAGGAGCGGGAGAGTCGAGAGCTGAGCGAGTCTTTCTACGAAAAGATGCGCGCCGGCCTGACCGATCAACCTTCCCCTTCCCAGGCACCGGGGGACGAAAAGATTCTCGCCGACTGGGCGGATCTCTTCAACGATTTCCAGGAGCGGGACATGCAGATCAAGGACGGGGCCATGGACCGCCAACTCCGGCGGGTGCGCTTTGCCCGCCAGCTGACGCGTCTCTCGCCCACTGCTCTTTACCGCTACGCGCTGGAGGGGCTGGCCGGCACCGGCTTTCCCCACTACTACGCCTTTGTCCAGCAGACCCGCCGCTATCGGAATCGCTTTGTCGAGTTCGTCCTCCAGGAGGATGGGGGGGATTCGGACAGCCCACACGTGTACTTCGTCAAAGAAGGTCTGTCCAGCGAGCCGGTCGAACCTCACAGGGTGCCGCGCTTCGTCGACCGCTTCGACTTCGCCGCCGGTCTGCAGGTGGCCGCCTGGGACCTGGTGGCGCTGGTCCTCCTGGCCGTCGTCATTTTTCTGGCCGCCTACCTGAGTTTTCTCCGCTGCGATCTGATCGAAGCGTAAGTCGAGTCGGGTTGCAGCGCATCAGTCTAGCCCCGGTATTTTCTCTATGACAGCACGCCGATTTTGCGCCCGGATGTTCCGGAGTCTTCAGAACATCGAACATCCGGGCATTTCCGTATAACGATTTGAGACTCATACCAGATTGCTAAACTGATGTCCCGATGTTACCGGGATTTCCCGAAGAGAATCGTCGAATGGGACGGAGGGTCCGCGCTGTTGGATGGAACGCACGTAGTGCGTTGAAACCAATGGCGACCCAACAAAAGGACATCTGAAAATCAATTCGATATTACAGGCCATCGGTCAGCCATTCGACCAGGGATTCCACCAGCAGTTGTTCGGCGCCGGTGGGGATGGCTTCGATATCTCCCGGCGCCAGGCCGGGGATCAGGCCGAGGGCGGCGTAGCGTCCCTGATTATGTGAGCCGGCGACGAGGACCGGGCGGTCTTCTTCGTCGGTGGCCAGCACCGTTCCACCCGGACCCGGTTCCAGACTGATGTGGTCGTAGTAGGCGTGGGATTGGAGACCGGACGGCAGACCGGCTACCGCTGGATGATCGGGGGATGTCACCTGCCATTGGGTGCTGCCGGGAAAGCCGGTGCCGCGTCGGCAGATTTCGGGCACTATCGGCAGGAGACCGCGTATGCCGACCATGTCGTGGGTGACCAGGAGGCGCCCTCCGGCGGCGATCCACTGGCGCAGTTGCAGGCGAATCTGACGGTTGACCCGGCTGGTCTGGCGCGGTTGGGGAATGACGAGGATACGGGTGGCTTCCAGCACGGAGGGGGTTAGGAAGTGGACCGGGAATGGAGTTAGATCCTGTCGTTTCTCCAGGAGCTGGAGAAGAGATCGACCGCCGTAGCCGTCGACGAAAACGCCGATTGGGATGCCCTCTTCGGGCAATTGGGGGGCGGTGTAGAGCTGTTGCAGACTGTCGAGGAAGGCCTGGTCCCGAATGCGCAGCACCGGACTCCGGCGGGTAAAGTCGCGCTTCTTGCCTCTGGGATTGCGATATTGACCCTCGACGACCAGGCGGTAGTCGCCTGGGTTGAGTATCAGCGAGGTAAGGAGCCCGGTCTCGTCGCGAATCAATTTTCCCATCTCCCGGCATTGCTCACCTCCCAGGTCGCAGAGGAGGATGCGGCTGCCGGACTGGGGCTCTGCGAGCCGATCTTCGAAAAGCTGGACGCGCACGGACAGTTCTTCGCCGGCTCGGTGGAATTCCTCCCCGGGTTCCAGGCCGCGGAAGGAGGGGGCGGGAAGATCGAACCAAACGCGGGGGCCGTGGTGCGGGGGATACGTCTTTTCGGCGGTGATCCCCTGGTGCAGGAGAGGGAGCACCTTTTCCCCCAGCCAGGTGTCGTACTGGAAGAGGATGAAACCGTCGGCCCCGGCTCTGCGGGTCCAGTCGATCTGGGCGATCAGATCGTCGACATGCGGCAGGCGGAAGGCGCCGATGCCGGCGTACAGGGAGGCGCGGCCACCGACCCAATCGACCTGGCGCTCCACAGTGCGGCGGAAGCGGTCGGTGTCGGGGATGTAGTCCATGGGGCAGACGAAGTCGAGGTATCCCTCTTCGATCCAATTCACCCAATCCTGGCCGATCGACAGGCGGGTCTGCGGCCAGTCGGAGAAGACGGCGGCGGAGATCTCGATTCTGGGGCGGATGCGACGGGCTTTGATGGAGACGGCGCGCACCAGGCGGGTGATCTGCTGGCGGCGCCACGGCTGGAAGATTTCGGCCAGGTCGCCGGTGACCACGTCATCGGGCCAGGTATCGACCTGGTGGCCGGTCTGCGTTTCGAAGCGGAGCCGGCAACCCTGGCAGAAGCAGCCCCGGGAGTTGGGATAGCGGATGTAGTCGAAGTGGAGGCCGTCGACGGGATAGTTGCGCACTACCTCGAGCAGTGAGGCTACCTCCAGATCGAAATTGTCCGGATGCGAGGGGCAGAGCCAGGTGACTTCTGCGCCATCGACGTCGCGCTGCAGCCGCTCCTCGGCGCGCATCCGGGAGACGAAGGTGGTATCCGCTGTACTGAGGTTGAAATTGACTTTCCAGGCGTGGATGGCCAGGCCGTATTTGTGGGCGGCCGACACTGCCTGCATGAGCTGATCGCCGCGCTTCCGGACCTGCGGATCGACCGGTAGTGTCCGGCTCGGATAGCTGGTTATGCCGGCGTCGAGCATGTTGGGGACGATGGCGTTGAAGCCGTTTTCGGCCAGGATGCGACAGGTTTTGTCCCAGCCCCAGTCGCCCACGCCATAGGGGGTGTGCAGCCAGACGCCGCGAAATTCTCCGCGCTGCGAGGTCTGCACCTGGGCAAGAGCGCGCACGGTCAGGGAGTGCGCTTGAAAGGCCGCTTCCAGGGCGTTGCTGAAGTTTCCGGTGGAGAGGAGGTCCAGGGTCTGGATGCGCGCGTCGTCGGCCCGTTTAAGATCTTTGCGTGCCTTTTTTATGGGAGCGGCCAGAGCGGCCAGGGCGTCCGGGCCGCCGCCGATTTGTGCTGTGGCTTCCAGGGCGCCGCGCACGGCTGTGGACCAGATATCGGGGAAGAAGTGACCGAGGAGGGCGGTGTATAGTTGTGCAGTCCCTTCGGGATCGTGCCCCAGGAGGACGTGGGTGAGGTGGGCGCCGCGAGGGGAGAGGAGCAGAGCCGGATGTCCGGTGATCGCTCCCCGCAGATCGTGCCAGGCGGCGACGACGCGGACCGAATCGGCGGTGGGAGTGGCCAGGACAATATTGGGGGAATTCTGGTGCATTATCGAAGGAGCGTGCGGAAGCGTCCGGTCGATGTGGATCTGGGCGAAGGTAGGAGTTTCGGGGCGCAGGTATTTTCCCGTGCGGATTCCCAGGCGCTCCTGCAGCGGGGAGGGCAGTTGATAGAAGGTGAAGAGCTTGCCGCCCCGGTCCAGCATGCGGCCGATCCAGGCCAGGCTGGTCGAGTCGCTGTCGGCGTCGTAGGCGAGGAAGAGGGCGTCCACCTGATCCGGGTCGCGACTGCCCAGAGAACCGCGATCCAGACGTTCGTAGGGGAGCCCGATTCTGTCGAGGGCCTGAGAGATCGGATCCATATAGGATTCGCCGTAGAGCAGTATGCGGGGCTCCTGCGCCCTCAGGGGGGTGATCAGGAAGAGGGCAATCAGAAGGGTGGAGCGGATGGAAAGAGACATGGTGGACTCCTCGGCTGGCGCAGTCGGCCGGATGAAAAACGGAATGGTTCGATGGATCATTTCCCGGATGGGATGGATCAGTAGATCTTTGTGGAGCTGAATTTAGGCATGGTTCAAAAGCGGGTTACAGGTTTTCGACTGGAGTAAGGGCGACCGGCCGGTCGCCTTTACGGTTTGGGCTCGACGAGAAATCTGGAGATCTATCGAGGGTGTCAGAAAATTAAAGGGAGGGGAGGAAGGGAACAAGCGTGGGCGTTGGGGGAATGTGGAATAGATCGGTGGGAAACGCCATTTGGGGATTGGCGGAGAGCGCCATCGAGTTGGCGACAGAGACCGTTTGGGAGAATGGCGGGAAAAAGCGAATATTTCTTTAAATCAATAAAGACAATTAGTTATATTTATTTTTTCAGATCCTGGAATAAACTGGCACGGGGCTTGCATCGCGGAAGGCGGAGGAATTGAGATTACGACTTCGCAAAGATTCGCGAGCACGTCACCGAGAGGAGTAGAGATCATGGCCAAGAAGAGCTTCGATCGTCTGGTCGATATCTGGAAGTCCAACGTAAACGATTTGCTGGATAAGATGGAAGATCCCGAAAAGATGGTGCGCCAGCTGGTTCGGGATATGGAAGTGGGTGTGGATCGGGCGGTGGAAGATCTGTCCAGAGCAGTGGCCAATCAGCGTCGCCTGGAGCGCCAGGAGGAGCAGAACAGGGCGGAGATCGAGAAGTGGCAGGCGAAGGCGGAAAAGGGGATCGAGGAGGGGGACGAGGAGTACGCGCGCCTGGCTCTGATCAGGAAAGCGGATCTGACCAAAACAGCCGAAGAACTGCCGGCGGTCCTGGCGGAGAGTCGCGAGACGACCGCGCAGCTGCGCATTCAGCTGGAGGAGATGCGCGCCAAGCTGGAGGAGACCCGCAAGCGCCAGGACGATCTGATCGCCCGCTATCGGGCCGCGCGCAGCAGTCAGGGGGGAGACGAGGGGTGTGAAGAGTCGAATGATCCCTTTTCTCGCCTGCAGAATATCGAGCGCCGGGTGCAGGATCACGAAGCGGATTTTGCGCGCTACGAGCAGAAGGTGGATGTCGCCGCCGCCGAAGCGGATTTGTACCGGCAGATGGGCGAGGACAAAAAGACGGAGAGTGAGCTCAAGAAGATGGATCGGGAGAAGAAGGTGGAAGAGGAACTGGCCGCCCTGCGCGACAAGATGAACAAAGCGGTCTAAAGAAGGTGCCAAGCCCAAAGATCAGTTGGCTATTTGAGAGCATCGGCTGGTTTTGGCGAATACAGAGCAATGATCCAGTTTTTTCTGGATGAGGATATGGGGATTGAAAATGGATAGCCGATACGTTTCGGATAAGTCCAGGCTGGTAGCCGCGATCCTGTGCAGCTTTTTCGGGGTCTTCGGGGTCCACCGTTTCTACGCTGGCAAGATCGGCACCGGCATCTTGATGCTGGTGACCTTTGGAGGGCTCGGCATCTGGTACATAATCGACCTGATTATGATTTTGCTGGGGTCGTTTCGCGACAGCGAGGGGAGGTTGATCCGCGAGTGGCTGGAGCCGGAGGGAGGACAGCGAACGCCGGCCAGCGAACGGGCGGAAGAGCTGAAGGAACGCATGAGCCAGATCGAGGGACGGCTCACCGATTTGCAGGGAGTGATGATCGACCTGAGCGAGAAGTTCGATCGTCGTCAGTAGACTATTACCAACTGGATGTTTGCCGGCATCAAGGGAGCAGTGGCGATGAAAATTCGATGGATATGTGCGGTCCTTTGCGGTCTGATTCTCAGCGGCGCGACCGGTGTCGCACAGGCACAGATAGCAGCGCCCGTGCTCAGGGATGTGGTGGTCGACGGCAGCCTGGACGAATGGCCGGATCATCTCGAGAAGTACCCGATTCGCAATCACAGCGGGGTGTATGGCGCAACGGATATAGACGACGTCGATCTGAGCACGAGCGACGATCTGAGCCCAAGTTTCAGAGTGGGATTCGATCCGGATGAGAATCTCCTCTATGTGGGCGTCGAGGTGCGGGATGACTATCTGAAGGTGGGCAACGATTCGAGGAATACCGATGCCTGCGAGGTATACGTCTACGGGGGCGCCCGGGGCGACAAGCGGAAGTTGAGCAATCCGCTACAGTACGTGATGGTGCCGGGCGGAGGATCATACGGCGGACAGGGGAATCCGAGCTTGATGGGGGGTGAAATCGGCCGGACCAGGACTCAGGGAGCCTACTCTCGCAAGGGGGATTTTACGGTATATGAGTGGGCGATTGAGGTGTTTGAGAAGTTCCCGAAGAGTACCGTTGATCTCAGGTCGGGGATAGTTGTGGGCTTCGACGTGGTCGTGGTGGACGAGGACCATTGGGGGACAGCCGCCTGGGTCTCCTGGGGGCCCTCGGTGGCAGATAAGTCGGGTAGCCCCGGCCGTATTGGACGGTTGAAGTTGCTCGACGAGAGTGGGAACTGGAGTGCAGTAGCGCCGCCCGATATGGAGCAGTTCGATCGAGATATGGATCAGTTCGGGGAGGATATGGGGAAGTTTGGAGAGGATATGGGGCGGTTCGGCCAGGAGATCGCCCGGTTGGCGACGGGGGCGGCGGCGCTCGGTCTGGAAGAGGCCGCGAGGGAACTGGAGAGAGAGGGGCTGAGGGAAGGAGCGGATCTCAGGGAAGCGCGGCAGGCGCTGGAAGCGGCGCGGCACCAGCTGGAGGCGGAGCGCCACCAGTTGGAGGAGATGCGTCATCGCTCGTGGGGGGGGATGCAGAGTGGAGTAAAAGAGGATATCGCCGAATGCATAGGGGCCGGGTTTATCATTCTGACCATTGGGCTGGCTATCGGGCTGGTGGTGTTTATCGCCCGTCGGGGGAACAAGCAGCCGGTGCAGGCCGAGATTCTCGATGAACTGGCGGAGCGTCTGGAGACGATAGAGCAGCGACTGACCGATACGCAGGATGTGATGATCGCTCTGAACGAGAAATACGATCGGATGGAGGGCGGGAGTCGGAATTAGCATTCAGCGGGATGAGAAGGAAGGATGGTCCGCTGCAGGCGGCCGTCTCGAAGTGATCGGAAATTGTTTGAGAGTCGGTTAATAGGGGATTCAACAGACAGGAGAAGAGAGCGATGTTTGCCAAAATAATCGGAGCCATCATGCTGGTGATCGGCATTGGAATGACCCTTTCCTCGATCGGGATGGTGGTGGTCGGCGTCTTTTCCTTTATTGCACTGGCCGTCAAAGTAGCCCTGGTAGTCGGGCTGGTTTACGTGGCCTGGCGGCTGATCAATAATGCGAACGTGTTGCCGAAGATACTTGGGGCTTTCCTGCTGGTAGGGGGGATCAGTCTGGCCTTCCCGGTCGCCGGGGCGCTGATCGCCGGCACCTTCGGGGCGATCGGCCTGGCGATCAAGGTAGTGATTACCTCCCTGCTGGTCTACTTCGGCTGGCGCTGGCTGAAGCACGGGACCTTCAGCACGCCGAGTCGCAGTGAAATGAGAAATTTCCGGGCCTGAGGGCATTTCAACGGTGAACTGGAGACGGTATGTTACCCGCCCTTCTGTGGATCGCCATCGGCCTGATCGCCGCCGTCCTGACGGGCATGAGGGCGCAGCTCATGCTGCTCGCCCGCATGCCGGACGGGGGCTGGTTGGCTGCTGCCGGTGGCCTGCTGGTCGGCGGCCTGGTGCTGGCGGTTGTGCTGGCGACGGTCTTCACCTTCCGTTCATTGAGGGGAAATCTATTGTTGCTCGGCGGGGTGCCGCTGCTGGTGCTGATCGTGGGGGGAGCGGGGATCTGGCGCTTTCCGGAGCACCGCTTCAAGGATTTGCAGACGGCCGTGGAATGGCGCCAGCTGCATCCGACACTGCGGCTGGCGGTCTGGCTCGTGGCCATTGAGGACAGGAGTATGGTGCTCACCGATATCGCCCGCACGCCGGAAGGGTACGTCGGCATGGGATTGGAGCCGCAGCGCGAATCCCGGCACTACGTCGGTGAGGATGGATACTCTCGGGCGGTAGATCTGAGGGTTTCGGATGCCGGGCGACTGCGCAACTGGGCGCGCCAGGGACTCTTCCTGCTGATGGGGGTGGAGACGGTGCGCCACGTCGGCACGGCGGACCACCTGCACGTGGCTTTGCCTGAATGAAGGGATAGACGCGATGAAATGGATATCATTGGGGATTTCGAGTTCTGTTTTGCTGGCGGCCGTTCTGATCGGGAAAACGCCCGAGGCGGAAGCGAAGACGCGAGACGATCTCCACCGGACTTTTGATGTGGAGGCCGGAGGCGAGCTGATTATCGAAGCTGAGGATGGGGATATAGAAGTAAAGGGGACGGAGAAGAACAGGGTGGTGGTGGAGGTGTTGCGGAAGGCCAGGGCTAAAAACGAAGAAGCCGAAAGAGGGATGCTGGAGAACCACGTCGTCACCTTCTATCAGGATGGGAATAGGGTGACCATCAGCGGCGAGAGGAAAGACCGGCGGAATTTCTGGAATCTCATCACTGTCGGCGGGTTAGAGGTGCGCTACGTCGTCTCCGTGCCGCGGGAGTTCGACGTGGATCTGACTACTTCAGATGGAAATGTGTCGGTGGATGAGCTAGAAGGGGTGCTGGAGGTAAAGAGTTCGGATGGCGATTTGAAGCTGGGGGACGTGAGCGGAGGCGTGCGTGCCATCACCTCCGATGGGCATATATTCATCGACAAATTCGTGGGGGATCTCCACCTCAGGAGTTCGGATGGGGATATCCGCGTTGGCAGCGTTGGAGGGGATCTGGTTGCGGAGACCAGCGACGGGAATATCGAGGTGAAGGATATTAAAGGGGATCTCGAAGCAAAAACTTCCGACGGAGATATCGAGGTGACTTTCGCAGAGTCACCCGAGGGCGCTTGCCAACTGAAGACTTCGGATGGCAATATTCGCGTGCGGTTGGTAGAGGATGCGACTGTGGAGCTGGACGCGCGAACCGGCGACGGCAGAATCTACTCCGAATTCCCGATGTCGGAGAGGGGTGAGAAAAGGGAAGGGGTGCTGCGGGGAAAGATCAACGGCGGAGGGCCGGAGCTGTACCTCAAAACGAGCGATGGAGATATCGATTTGAAGAAACTGTAAAAAAAGACGGTGCCGGATAGCTGAAGGCGACGAGATGGTGGGATGCCATTTTGTCGCTTTTTTTTTTGGATTTCCCGGCATCAAAAAGTGCTGTAGAGACGATCCGGCTTAGGAAAATTCAGATCTGGATTTTCCAGTCGGAAATTCTTGACTTCCCCCTTCTCTTGCCGTACTAATTCAGAGTTATCGAGCCGGGGAAAATCGATTCACAGCGGCTCCCAAACCGAATTCCGCACTGTCTGCAGATATCCTATGTCATCAGCCAGTCATCCGCTGGAGATCGCCCAGCAACTGCAGCGCGGCCTGTTGCCCGAAACCATTCCGCAGGCACATCCCTTTCACATCGGCGTGCTGTCGGTGTCGGCGGAAAAGGTGGGGGGCGATTTCTACGACTTCCTGCCCCGAGAAGGGAACAGTTTCGATTTCGTGCTCGGGGATGCGACCGGCCACGGGCTCACTGCCGCTCTGGTGGTGGCTGTGGCACAGGCCGCATTCCGCGAGGGGATCGAGAGCGGAGTCGAACTGCCCCAAATTTTGGACCACGCCGACCATTTGCTGCACCAGCGCCTGCCGCGCCGTTTTTTCATCGCCGCCAACTACGGGCACGTAACTCCCGAAGATAGCCGAATACTGCTCTTCAATGCCGCCCAGCAGTCCCTTTTTCTCGATGCGAAGCGGGGGGATTGTTGCGAAATAGAGGTGGAAGGAAGCGCCCTGCCTCTGGGAATAACCGGGCGGGGAGGGTATCATCCCAGCGTTCTGACGCTGGATCAGGACGATCTGATAGTCTGCGCCAGTGACGGCATTCCAGAGGCGCTGAATCCCCGGGGAGAGATGTTCGGGTACGAACGGCTGAAAGAGGCGATTCAGCAGGCGAGCGGAACCGAGCCGGGAGAGGTGATCAACCGCGTTTTTCGGTCGGTGTACGAATTTGCCGATGGGTGTGAGCAGGGAGATGATTCGACGGTAGTGGTTATCAGGGCGGATTCTGGATGGAGTGGCGGTCTGGTGGAGGTGGAGGATAGAGCAGTGGTGGGGGAACGCCGGCCGGTTGCGCTGTTTTGCCTGCAGGCCTCGGAGGGGAAAGCGCCACAGGCCCTGCCCGTATCTGTGTGGGAAGAGATCCAGAGAGAGGTGGACCAGTACGGCGGAGTCGTCGACCAACTCTCGCCGGATACTGTGGTCGGCTGCTTCGGGCTGCCCAATCTGCACGAAGACGATCCCGAACGATCCATTATGGCGGCCCGTTCCGCCGCACAGATTCTGGCCGGGAGAGGTTTCGACGCCCACTGCGGACTTCACGTCGGCACGGTCGTGACGCGCGTCGATGGGAGCATCGACTACAGCCTGATGGGAGAGACGCTGGTGGAGACGCTCAGGCTGCTCGACGAAGGAAAACCGGGTTGCTCTCTGCTGAGCGAAGACGCGTACCAGAGACTGGCGGGTAGAATGCGCCTACACGCCAGAGAGGAGGTCCGTTTCGAGCGTCGGATCTACGCGCTTGCCGCCCTGGTGCAGGTGCGTCAGATGAGTCGGTCTATCCAGAGAAGGGACAGTCTTTTCGTGGGGCGCCAATTGGAACTCGGGCGGCTGCGCCAGGCCTGGAAGCGGGCGGGAAGGCGTCGGGGAGCGGTTACGATGGCGAGCGTTGTGGGGGAGGCGGGTATCGGCAAAACTCGGCTGGTTGAAGAGTTCCTCCGGCGGAAGGGAAGAGACGGTGTACTCCGGGGACAGGTGCGCCCCTATCCCCCGGAAAGCGCCGGACTTTTCTCTTCGCTCGTGCGCTGCTGGCTCGGAGTGGAGGACGGGGATGCAGAGAGCGGATTGGAGAAGTTGGAGGAGCGCCTTGAGGAATTCGGCGATAAGGATGTGCGGGACAGCAAGCCGTATCTGAAGGGATTGATGGGCCAGCGGGAAGATCTGCCGGGGGGGCTCGACCCGCAGATGTACCAAACCGAACTGGCACGCGCTGTTCATCTCTTTCTCCAGGCGCTGGCTCGGCAGATGGCAGAGAGAGATGAACCACTGGTCCTCGTTCTGGAAGATCTGCAGTGGATCGACCCTCTCTCGGCGGCAATTCTGACCGCCCTGGTAGGGGAATTCAAATTCGACCGGGAGATCCTCGTGCTGGCGCTCACCCGGCCGGAGGAGGAGGTGCTCGCACTGTTATCCGGATGCCGACGACACGCGCAGATTGTCCTGGAACCGCTCCACGAAGCGGATGTGGACAAGTGGATTCGGGGGACGCTACCCGGGGGGGAGGTGGAGGACGAGATGCTGAACGCCCTGCAACTCCAGACAGAGGGCCATCCTCTCTTTCTCGAGGAATTGCTGAACCACCTGCGGGAGCGGGAGTTGCTCTATGAAGAGAATGGGGAGTGGAAGATCCAGCGGAGCGGCGAATGGAGTATACCGGGGAATCTGAACGGATTGATTCTTTCGCGAGTGGATCAATTGGCCCATGCCCCTCGGCAACTGCTGCGCAACGCCAGCGTAATCGGGAAGGAGTTTTCGGGCGGTTTGCTGAAGGAGATGGCAGAGGGAATCGAAGAGGATGAATTGCGCGGGAGTATAGAAGACCTAGTGGAAGGACAGTTTATCGTCGAAATCGAAGGGCAAAGAACATTCACCTTTCGGCACATGCTGATCTGGCAGACGGTGTATGAAACCCTCCTGGCCGATGATCGCAAACGGCTGCACGCGCGGGTTGGGCAGATTTTGGAGATGCAATACGGCGAACAGGGGGAGAGTCAGCCTGAACTGCTGGCCCATCATTTTTACCGGGCGGAGGTGTGGGACAAGGCGCTGGACTATCTGGTCCGGGCGGGAGAAAAGGGGATTGCGGCCTATGCCAACCAGGACGCTCTGGATTACTACGCACGCGCTCTGGAAGTGTGCAGGATGTTGGGGAATTCCACTCTGGAAACAGAGATCGATGTGGCGCGCAGGCGAGGTCTGGTGAACTTCACTATCGACGAGTACGAGGGGGCCATCGATGATTTTAAGCGCATGCTCCTCGGGGCCCAGGCGCTGGGGGATCGGCGTCTCGAAGGGATGGCCCTCGCCTATCGCGGTTGGATGGAGCGGTCGAACCACGACAATGCAGCCGCTGAGGAAACGCTGAGGGCCGCTCTGGATGTGGCGGGTCGAGAATCGGAGGATGTGCGCTTTTTCGCCAGCGCCAATCTGGGGTTGTTGTTCCGGGTCTTCAATCGGCACGCGGAAGCCGAGCCGCTCCTCCGGGTGGCGGATGAACTGGCACCGGGGATCGAAGAGCCGTCTATGCGGGACGGGTGGTTCTTTTCCAGCCTCTGGTCTTCCTTTTGGAAAGGGCGTTTTGGCGACGTAGTGGAGCGGCTGGACCGGTGGGGGGATGTCCTGAAAGAGACCGCTCAACCTTTCATACAGCTCCTGTGTCGATGGGTAGAGGCATTGGCAACCGCCGGGAGGGGAGAGTACGAGCGGAGCCTGGCTCTACTCGAAGAACTGCTCTCAGTCAGCGAGCGCGCCGGCGATATCTGGACCTGGACGCGTTGCCTGAATTCTCTCGGTTGGATCTATGGAGAACTGCAGGACCACCGGCGGGCGATGGAGTGGAACGCGCGCAGCGCCAGAGAGTCGAGAGAGGCCCGTTTTCTCAATCCCGAATGCGAAAATAACGCCCTGCTCAATCTTGGAGACAATCTGGTCGCCCTGGGAAATTTGGACGAAGCCGAAGTGAATTACCGGAAGGTCGAGAAGGTCGTCCGCAATCCCAGGCCGCAGGACCACTACATGCTGTGGCGCTACGCCCAACACTTGTTCCACAGCTACGGCGAACTATGGCTGTTGCGGGGCGAAACTGAAAAGGCACTTGTCTATGCCGGAGAGTGTCTGGCCGGAGCAGAGGAGAGCGGCAGTATGAAGAACGTCGTCAAGGGGTTGCGGTTGCGAGGCCAGGTGTTCCTGAAACAGGGCGGGTTGACGGAAGCGGAAGATGCGCTTTCCAGTGCACTCGAGAGCGCCAGACAGGTGGGGAATCCACCGCAGCTGTGGAAAACCCATGTCGCTCTGGGAGATCTGAGATGGGCTCAGGAGAGGTGCGCCGATGCCCGGCGGGAGTACGCGGACGCTCTATCGGTAATCGAAGGAGTGGCCGTCGGTTTGGGGGATGGGTCATTGAGGGGGGCGCTGTTGAATTCGGACGCCGCGCAGGCCATACGCCAGAAGGTAGACCGTTCTTCTGAGAACGGCCGGCGCGATTCAGACCAAGGAGGAGAAGGATGAAAGTAAGGGGAGCGGATTTCGTGCTCTACGAAGTCGCCGATCTGGACAGAAGTATAGAGTTTTATCGCGATGTTTTGGAGCTTGAACTCGAGATGCACGTGCCGGATTTCAAGTGGGCGGAGTTCGATGTAAAGCCGATTGCGCTGGCCCTTTTCGTTCCGGACCGGCCGCCGAAGGCCGGAGGGTCCATCTGGCTGGCCGTGGACGACGTGGTTCAGGCGGTAGAAGAGCTGAAGGGGAAAGGGGTGCCGGTCGTCATGGAGACGTTGGAATACCCCCACTGCTGGCACGCGGCCGTGACCGATCCCGATGGCAATGTGGTGGGATTGCACCAACGGAAGGACGGCAGCTTCGGCTGATACTCAATCGTGCTTATACCGGTTCGTTGGATATCCGGGCGTTCGCGATTATAGAGGAGAATCGTCGAACATCCGGGCTCCTTTTTTTGGCTGATATAAACTGTCTATCGATGACTTGCCGAGTTCAATCAATCAGAACAACAGCAGCTCGATCTGTTCGTCTTCGGGTTCGGTGTCGATGTGCAGGATCATCTGCTCGAGCCCGGCCTTGAGCGCTTCGAGAGGGCAGTGGGCGACGTAGCTGCTGTCGACGAAGGGATCGTCTTCGACCTCGGTTAGTTCGGATACATAGGAGCGCAGCATCTCCAGGTCGTCGCGCGAGGAGGCGCGGACAATCAGCGGGGCTTCGAAATCGTCGGGAGGTTGAGCGATCGAGTAATCTCCAATCGTCGTGGTCAGATGCATGGGACTCTCCCTTTCGGACAATGGGGTTCAATCATCTCTTTTTCTGGGGTCCATCTGCCTGAAAACGCGAATCGGTGATAAAAGGCAAAAACGTTCTGATAAAACATCCTGATACGCGTTATAAAAGGCATCAATTTTAATATACAAAAATATCTTCTATTTGTCCTAAGGTTTTATTTTTTACTGATTTACATGAATTTTTGTCCATTTTATTCATGGCGAGAGAGAGAAAGTGGCAAATTTAGGCCGAAATATCTCTTTTTGTGATGACTTCCTGTTTCGGTCTCTCTTTAGAAAAAAGAGAGACCGGCTTTTTTGTATGGAAGGCAAAACAGCGAGGCTGTGGCCGGACCTTGACTTTCCGTACCGCAAAGCGATACTAAAAGATTATTCGAGATAAATCCCCCAATTTTTGTCGACTGAAACCTTCCCGAAGGATGCAAAAATTCATGAAAACTGTTATCGCCTGCCTTGGAGGACTGATTCTGGCCGGGACACTGCACGCCGCCGAATCCTATTCTTGTGGTCCTTTTCTGCTGGATCCGGGACCCGATCGAATGACGGTCGTCATCGATCACGAAAAGCCGGTCACCGCTACCCTGACGTTAAGTGGGGCAGATGGTGGGGGAAAGAAGGTGATCGAACACGGGGAACCGGCGCGCCATCATCTGTTTGTTTTGGAAGGGCTGGAGCCGGGGGCGGAATATCGCTACGAAGTGAAGACAGGGCGGAAGCACGGCAGCGGGCGACGGTCTTTTCGCACCCTTCCTGAGGATCCGGAGCAGTATCGTCTGATCGCCCTGGGAGACGTGCGCTCGCAGCCGCATATCTGGCATAAGGTGGCGCAGCGGATCTTCGAGGAAGAGCAGGAGGCGTTGTTCATCATCGGCACGGGAGACTACCCGGCCGACGGGAGGCAATATGGACAGTGGATCGACCAGTTTTTCGTCCCTGCCAGGGATCTGTTGGCCCGGATGCCGATCTGGCCGTCTATCGGCAATCACGAGCGGACTCGGGCGAGTGGAGATGAGCGCGAGGAGGAATCGCATTACTTCAGCCTTTTTGAACTGCCCGGCAACGAGCGCTGGTACCGGGTCGACTACCAGTATCTGACCCTGCTGGTGCTGGACAGCAACTCGCAGATGGGATCGGACAGCGAGCAGTACGCCTGGCTGCAGGAACAGCTGCGCTCCGAGCGAGAGCGGTTTACGATGGCGGCGTTTCATCACGCCCCCTTCACCTCGGGACCACACGGTCGCCGACATGAGGATGGCACGCCGAGGGAGTGGCCGGTCGATCAGGGGCAGCGCTTTCTGGCGCCGCTCTTCGAGATGTACGGAGTGGATTTGGTGCTCAACGGGCACGATCATTTGTATGAGCGCTCATACAAGGACGGGGTCTACTGGGTGGTGACCGGTGGCGGCGGGGCCCCGCTGTACAAAATCGACAGCGCCGAGAACCCGTATCAACAGACGGCGAAGTCGGTATACCACTACAGCACGCTGGATGTGGACCAGGAGGCGATCCGTTTGACGGCCGTCGATCTGGAGGGGGAGATCATCGACTGGGTGAAGATTCCGGTCGCGGAAAAAACGCTGGAAAGGAAGCGGTTTTTTGTTCGTGAGAAAGTGATGAAAGGCGTGCAGGTGGGGGCGTACTCTCCCGAGACTGGCGGAGTGTCGTGTGCTGTCGTCAACGTCCTTGAACTTCCACTGCAGGTGACAGTAGAAGTTCAGGGGGAGAAGGGAGGAGTTCTGGAAGAGGAGCCGTTTCTGCTGGGATCGGGTGAGGAGAGAGAGCTGGCGCTCGATCTGAGTCCCTTGCTGGGGGGCGATGCTCGGCCCACATGGCAGCAGCGGGAGATCGCCCTGGTGAAGTTCGCGCTGCAGGGTGAGGGAGGGGATTTCGGTGGGGTGGTGGAGGTGGAGCACGAGGTGAGCCTGAGCGAACCGGCCTATGGGGTGGCGCGTATGGAGAGGGTTGAGATCGACGGTAATTTGAGTGAATGGGGGGGGGGGGAGC
>Ga0233431_1000418_pt1 | contig 95434 bp, 71 predicted proteins | sample SI_118_April2016_FD_179867 | JGI IMG/M metagenome (GOLD analysis project Ga0233431, IMG submission 179867) | Seawater microbial communities from Saanich Inlet, British Columbia, Canada - SI_118_April2016_200_MG | ecosystem: Environmental > Aquatic > Marine > Inlet | place: Canada: British... | reverse complement strand
CCACCCAACCAATGCTGTAAATGACGAACGATCCCCATAGCGCAACTCCTAACTGAAGGTTGCGGAAAAAGATACGATCACATCGTTAGTCAGCAAAACTTGGCATCGAATAAATTAGCACCCACTACATAACAAGCGGATCAAGCCGGACAGCCTAAAGGCTGCCGCTTATCCGCCGCGTTCTGCAGTCGCCACTTGGAGTTGCCAGCAATCACCCATAGAAGCGAGTATGGAACCTGTGGAGGTGTACAGGGGCAAGCACCGAAAGCCAGCGGACCTCTTCGGGCCTCTTCCCGGGTACAGAGAGGGGGAGGTAATTGCCTATGAGTACCAGTTGCCAACGTCGTTTGAGCCATGGCCTGGCCGATCGCGGATCGAGAGGACGTTCGTTCTTCTTGACCTCGGTGTCAGCTTCGCCAATCCGTGCTGGCGCAGATGGCACAAGCCTGATGGCACGATCGGCACAACCGAGGCGAACGGGAGGGACTCCTGGTACGCCGATCTCGTATCGGTCGAGCGACATGATAGCACGTACACCTTCCTGGATCTGTACATCGATGTCGTTGTCACAATGGATGGTCGAGGGTATAGGGTCTTGGATTTGGACGAGTACGCCGAGGCCATGTCTAATGGAGTACTAAGCTTGAAAGACGGCCTTGATGGCTTGAGGAGGTGCCAGGAGTTCTTGGAAGGTTACTTGCACGAAGGGGCCTGGGAGCCGTCGGTGTGGGCTGATTTCCCCCCGCAGGCCATCAGTGGGGTGCGGGCGCTGGCCGGACCTTTCGGTGACATCGTGACATTCGGGGAGCAGAGGTAGCATTGACGCTCGATTCAGGGCTCACGTCCTCCCAGGAGATCGCCGCAGGACTTCAGGCAGCGCTCCCGGACCTCGTTGAAGCTGATTCACTCTCACTACTGACTGCGGGTGCCAACAGCGTCGTCGTCCAGAGCAAAAGCGGGTATATCTTTCGGGTCGGGAGGAACCAGAGATCGTTTGAGACCTATCAGAAGGAGTCGGCTCTGTTACCGATCGTCTCCAGCGCGGTAGACATCGCGGTCCCTGTGCCAGATTGCCTGGTGGATCCCACGCTAACCATCCCGTACGGAGCTATCGGGTACAAGAAGCTGCCCGGACGACCTCTGTCTGACGCGAAGGGGTGTGTCGATCGTGGGCGGATTGCAGGCCAACTAGGTGAGTTCGTGCACCAACTTCACTCGATTCCAGTCGAGTGCCTCCGGGTGATTGATCTTCCCGAGTACCGCAGCAGGCCGCGTGCTTTGGCGAGCTTGTGGGAACAACTGGCGCCCTACCTCGATGCGCACTTCACACCAAGTGAGATCAGGTCGCTCGAGGACTGGCTTGAGGACAGACGCCGAGACGACCAGATGCAGGACTATCAACCTTGCTTGATCCATGGAGACCTTGCCTGCTGGAATGTCCTCGTGGATGATCGGACATCCGTTGTATCTGGAATAGTTGACTTCGAGGCCGCCTGCATCGGCGACCCTGCCGACGATCTGCTGATGCAGCGCAAGCTAGACGACGCCTTCTATGACGAAGTGGTGACCGCCTATCAGGACAAGAGCGGGCAGATCGAGCCATCGTTTGGGCATCGCGTTCACCATTTGCAGGTCCTGAGACTGGTCTTCAGCCTTCTCTTCCATGCTGAGGCAGGAGATTACGAGCAAGTCGCCAAGTCCATCCGCAAGCTCCGGAAGACAGAGATCTTCTCGCCTCCAACGCCGGTGTCTTGATGGGCAGTGTGAGGACCTCAGGAACTCGAGAGGTCGAACGCGCACATAACATGGAATCTCATCAGGCAAAATTGTGCAAGTGGGTTTTTCTGGATATTGGAGGACTCTTCAACTGGCGAGCATCTCTTATCGGTTGGTGTGCCCTGAAGGCACAGATGACTCGCCGGTGCAAGCCCGGCGAGGAATCGCCAGATGAGCTGGATCGAGGGGAACGGGCAGCAGAGGAGAAGGATTTCCCGAACCTGATAAAGCTGCCTCGTAGAGACGTGCTGCCAACTGCGGATTCTGCGGCACTCCGTGTAGTAGCCTCTTTACCGTTATGAAGTGGAGAGGATATTGCTGACCCGTAAGCTCGAGACCTTGGTGAGAGTCGGTATACTGACTGGCCTGATTGCTGTGCCTGGCTGGAGTGCGCCCAACCTACGACTCGAGTGGGACGGGTCGCCGTTCCCAGACCTGAAATACAGCCCCTCCGTGGTCGACGCGGAGGAGACGAAGTATAGATTCGAATCCTTCGGATGGCTGGCGGGTGCCACATTCGCCCTGAGCCCTTCAAGCCAAGTCCGTACAGAAGTGGGCTATGGCAGACGTACGCTCGTGCGAGAGGTCCTGGCAGATCGGTCGTACAGGTTGCCTACCCTCAATCTATACACACTGGCATTCGCAGCGCAGTGGACGCGAGAGAGTCCTGATGGGTCGTGGTTGGGTCAGATTTCCATTCAGTATGGCGTGAGCGGAGGGCCGAGACCCCTTACGCCGACCGGAATGAGATGAGGTGAGTTCATAACATGCAATGGTGTGCCTTGTAAGGTTCTGCTGACTAGCCAGCATAAGTCCGGCCGTGGGTAATCGGTAGGGATCTGCCGTGGGTGGCAGAGGAGCGCCCCGGCACGGCAAGCACGATAGCAAAGAGACAGCAAAGAAGAGACAAGGAGAACAGTCCCAAAAGGAGTGGTGCCATGTACATTCTTCTCTTCATTCTCATCGTAGCCAGTTCCGTAAGTGCTCATATCGGAGACCAAATTTACTTCATACCCGAGATCACCGACGACGCTCTCGGTCAACTCGATGTGCGTGACCGAAATCTGGACGACTGGCGCGCGGTTATTTCAGGTCCGGTTCTGACAGCGGCTGACTTAGTTCCCAGCCCGGACGTAGGAGAAGGTGCTCCCTACGACCCCGCCGACATGGACTACCAGATCTGGCTGGGTTGGAACAATTCCACCAACCGGCTGTATTTCGCCATGGGACGCACCGACGATGTTTTTGTGCACGAATATGACGGTGGAAACCCTACCAGTTTATGGCAATATGATTCACATGTGACTTTCATCGTGGATGGGGATCACTCAGGCGGGGATTTTACCGGTTCGGCGGACGAAACCTGGAGCGATGAGGAAAAAACGTTGAATATGGGACGCATCGCCCAACGCTATCAGGCCATAGCCGAAGCACCCGATGACAGATTCATTGGCGTCGATGGTTCCGCTGCCTCCTGGGTGTCTGAATCTCCTTATGCCGACGGTGGAGGAGAGGTGACAAGGGGAACCCCTGCGACCTCACTTCTCGAATTCTACGTGACTCCCTTCGACGACCTGATCTGGAACTCTCCAGAAGATAGTGTCCCCTCTGATCTGGCCGCCGGCAAAATTATCGGTCTTCAGATATCCGTTCCGGACTTCGACACCAAGCCAAGAGCTTATCGTTCCCTCCATTCCCTTGTACCGCCATTTCCGGGTTGGCATATCTGGAGATATTCGGAGCATCTAGTCGATGCCCGTCTCATCAGTGGGCAAGAGGATTCGGCTGTAGAAAACCGCTCCTGGGCACGGATCAAGGCGTCATTCAGGAGGAAGTAACAGCTTCCCGCTTTCCTTTTCGCCCCAGTCTATGCCGGAGGGGTTCTGCCTTCCATAGCAGGCTGGAGGCCGACGCGGACGGGTATCAGATCCAACAATTAGGGCAGACTACGATCGCAAGGCCGCCGCAAGCATGTGCGAGAAGTTCGCTACCCCAATGGTCAGTTCGTCATTGATGGGATCATGGGCGAAGACCCGCTTGAGTGGGAATAGGCAAGTTTCATATGTGCTAACAGGCCATTGACCGGACAGGCCCATTGACTTCGTTCGAACAACTGGGAACTAATGAATGAATCGAGCCATATCAGCCTGAACGCAAGCGGAGGCGGCCGGTCGGTCTACAAAGACCAGCCGGTTACCTTCGGTGTCCCTTTGCAAGAGGGGCAACTCAGACTTGGAGATCTATCCAGGATCTCGATCTCGGATGCCGAGGGGAATATCTATCCCGTGCAGGCGTCTTGCACCACCACCTGGAAAAATGACCTGAAGGATGTGAAGTGGCTCCTCGTCGACACGAGGGTGTCGCTGGGGGAGGCGGAGAAGGAGAAACCCCTCGTCCTGCACCTGGACAACAACGAGATCCCAAGCTCCGGTCCATCGGTTGCAGTCGAAGAGGAGGAGGGCTCTCTGCTGGTCGACACCGGGGTGATGAGGGTGCGGCTCCGGAAGGAGTTCCCCATCTACTCCCAACCGTACTCGCCCGATTTCTTCACGAGCTGTCAGCTGAAGACCGGCGGAGGGTGGCGGGAGATGCTCAAAGGGGATCACGGGATCCACCTCTACATGAAAGACTCGAATGGAGTGGTCTACGACAGCTGTACGAAGGGGTTTCATCCCAGGATAACCGTCGAAGAGAAAAACAGACTCCGCTGCTGCATAAAAGTTGAAGGGCTCCATCACTCCCTGGAGGGCCGCACCTTCTGTCCCTACATCCTGCGCCTTCATTTTTTTGCGGGTAAGGGGGATATCAAGATTTTTCACACCTTCATATTCGATCAGAATCCCGAGTGTATGTCTCTCACCGCGATGGGAATACGGATACCTGTGGATTTGGGATCTCAGGTACGGGCCGGATTCGCCGGGAGCGGGAAGCACCATCTGGCCGACGACTGGCGAGAGCTCCGTTTTACCCAAAACGGTCACAATGCATATACGGTTGATCGGGACGGCCGAGAGTTTGCCAGGGGGACGCGAGGACTCTGCCGGGCGGCTATGTTGGGAAATCGGGGGAGCCTGGCCGCGGTCTTCAGAGACGGTTGGCAGGAGTATCCCTTCGGATTTTCTCTCAGACCCGGTGTCATGGAAGTCGAGATCTGGCCTGAGAAAAACGATATTCCCCTGGAGTTCACTACTCCCTTCCGAGAACCCGCGATCATGGATTTTCGTTTTGATCCTCAAAAAGTGATCCCCGGGGAAGAGGAGGAGTTTGTCAGGATCATCAACGAGCGACCCACGGCACCGATCAGCGTAAAACATGTGAATCCACGATCCCATGAAAAGATCGCCTGGGTTGAGGAGATGCTCGAGAAGCACGCGAAGGGAAGGGTGATCGGTTACAACGACATGGGCTACGACAACGGTGCCGGTGCAGCCAAGAGTTCGGAGATCCATCTCCGTTTCAGCGCAGAGATGCTCTGCGAGGGGGAACTGGATGAGCTGGCGGTGAGCGTGCAGGAACCTCTGGTAGTGTTGCCGGAAGCTGCGCAGGTGTGTGCCTCGCGAGTTTTCGGTCCGTTCTACCACGCCGGTGATCCTCTCTTCTCCCGGGTTGATGCCAATCTGGACCGGATCACTTATGAAGTCTCCTTTGAACCGGACCAGCTCTGTGAATACTACGGCAAAATGCGATTCGGCAATCTGCCGGGTGCCCATTCCGCTCCTTCCCACTGGGTGTACTGCTATTATCGGAAAAAGGATCCCCTCAAGGCGGCCAGGTATATGGGCCCGTTCAACAACGAAGCCAATGATGAAATCTTTGCCTTCTGGGGGGGATTCATCCGTACGGGAAGACGGGACTATTTTCTCAGAGCCCAGAAATTCAGCCGGTGCGTGGCCGATGTCAGCACTGTTCATGCCCATGCAGAGAAACCCCAGAGTGTCGGGGGGATGCACGGGCACGGCAGTCACAGTTGGACCGGCGGGGTGTCGAAATCCCACACCTTGATCGCCGGGTATCTCACCGACTACTATTTTACCGGCAACCGCCGGCTTTTAGATGTGGCGGAAGAAGCCGCGGAGCGGATCTTCAATCATTGCCAGGAGCGGATCGGGATCATAGCAAACAGCGGGGTCCTCCTCCGGGAGTATGTGGGCCCCATCTCCGTCCTGCTGGAGATCTATCAGGCCACCTGGAAGGAGAAGTACTTCTGGTTGGCGGAGCGGTCCCTCGACATCTTGCTCCGCTCCCGGAACGGCGAGAAATACATGCCCAATTCCATCAAAACCTCTGGCTTTTTGGGCAATGAGATACTGGTCCAGGCTCCCGGCTACCCAGAGGTGGCCTGGGGCAATCGCTACCAGATGTACGAGAGTGCCCTCCGCCTGATCGGCAGACTCCCCGCTTTGGAAAAACTGATCGTCGATGAGGCCGACTACTACACCTGGGAATGCCCCGTTAACATGGGCTACTACGAAGTGGTCGTCGTGTGCTACGCCTACGAACTCACCGGCAATCTCCACTACGCCGCCTTTGCCAGGTGGGTCGTGGAAGAGCTGTTCAGCGATTTTATGAAGCAGAAGGACAGAGAGGGAGCAATCGCTCCTGCGGATGATCGGGCAAACGGCTTTATTCCCAAGCTTATGTGGTTGGTGAAAAACGGGATAACCCGCGACAAGGACGCCTTCGAACGGGCCTGCCGGGAGTGGAGGGAGAAACGGGATGCCACATCGGATCGTCTTGAAATAGAGCGACCCGACGGCGCATCTTATGAATCGCTGGGGCGCATGATCCCGGGGTCATAAACAAACTTCTTCCGGCGATGGGGTTCGATCGAATTGGGGATACGCCGGGCACTCCATTCTGGCAATGCGGTTCTGCGGCTGTATAAGAAGAAGGCATTGATGGGTTAGGATGTGTGGAGTGCAGTTGGAGAAGTTGAGCGAAGAATAAGGATGGAGAGGGGAAATCATGGGACAGCAGTACGCAATTGATGAATACGGGGCGATCCCGGATGGGGAGACAGTCAACACAGATGCGATTCAGCGGGGGATCGATGCCTGTCACCGGACAGGGGGCGGACAGGTGGTTTGCGGTCCCGGAGTCTGGGTCAGCGGATCATTGGAACTCAGAAGCAACGTCGAGTTGCACCTGACCACCGGGTGTCGGATCGTCGGCAGTAAGCGGCTGGAGGACTACGACCCGCTCGTAGCGGATGGTTTCCATACCGAATTCGCGCCGGAGAAGTCGGCCCACAGCCTGATTCGTGCAGTCGACTCGGAAAATGTCGGGATTACGGGGAACGGCACGATCGACGGTTCTGGTCTGGCCTTTTACGACACCAGTGGAACGGTGGAAAAACTCGACAAACCGGATACGCCGCGCCCCCGCATCGGCATGTTCTACCGATGTCGCGGGGTCCGCATCGAGGATAGCACGTTTGTCGATTCGGCCTGCTGGACGCTCTGGATGATGCAGTGCGAAAGGGTGCGCATCCACCGCATTGCCGTGAGTGGAAATCGGCGGATGCGCAACGTCGACGGCGTCGATCTGGACGGCTGCCGGGATGTGATCGTCAGCGACTGTCATTTTGATACCGAGGACGATTGTCTGGCATTGCGGGCGATACAGCGCCTCTACGACGCGCCCGCCGTGTGCGAGAATATAACGATCACCAACTGCGTGCTGAGGAGCGGATGTCAGGGGGTGCGGGTCGGCTGTCCGGGAGACGGGACCATCCGCAACTGCACCTTCAACAATCTGGTGATCGAGAGTGCCAACAACGGCATCCTCTTCGGGAATCCCCATATCTATCTGCCGCCCGGCAATTCGGGGAGCGCGGATGTCTCGAACATCCTGTTCTCCGGCGTCGTCATAAATTGCAGGAAAATGCCTATTGGTGTGCTGGTCGAAGAGGGGATTGTGCTGCCGAGATTGGGAGATCTGACCTTTTCCGATTTCCGCATACAGAGCGGTGGACCCTGTCTGATACAGGGTTGTCCGGAGACTATTATCCGCAACGTGAAATTCAGCAATGTGCGGATCGAGACTTCAGGGAAAGATGCGCTTCTGTTCCGCTACTGCGAAGGTTTGCAACTCGTCGATGTTACCGTTTCAAACTGTGCCGACTCTTTCTCGCAGGAGGATGGCGATGCCTCGTGATCTGATTCATCCTAAAATTTTGGAGGGGGATTGCGTCGTCGAATCGCCCCGACAGCTGGCGATTCGCGATGAATACGATGTGGTGGTTTGTGGCGGGGGGCCTGCCGGAGTGGGAGCGGGTCTTGCGGCGGCACGAGAGGGAGCGAAGGTCTTGTTGATCGAGCAGTATGGGATGCTGGGCGGGGTGTGGACGGCCGGATTGCTGAATCCGTTTTTTGAGTGCATGGGGCGAGGCTACCTGGTGGATGAACTGGTCGATTGCCTGATGCAGGACGGGGCGTTTCGGAAATGGCGGGAACACGACTACACGTTTGATATCGAGGCGATGCGGCGGACGCTGGAGGAGATGATGCGGAAGGCGGGGGTCGATTTGTTGTACTACACGCTGGTGACGGACGGTATCGTGCAGGAGGATCGGCTGCGCGGGGTGGTGATTGAGAGCAAGGCCGGGCGCCAGGCGGTCATGGGGAAGGTTATTATAGATTGCACCGGGGACGGGGATGTGCTGGCGCGGTCGGGGTGCGAGTACGAGATCGGGCGGGCAGAGGATGGGATGATCCAGCCGATGACGCTGATGTTCGAGGTGAGGGGCCTGCCGGATGGCTGGGAGATGAACAGCTCTCAGGATTTGTACGACAAAATGATGGGGGTTATCGAAGATCACCAGCTGGGGTACAAACTGCCGTATCCTCGCTGCGGGTATGCGCCGTGGGTGATCAATACGCCGATGGCCGGGATGGCGGACGTGCAGTGCACGCATGTGTTTCAGCTGAATCCACTGGAGCCGGCCGATTTGACGCGCGGCACGATCGACTGCCGCAGGCAGGCGGGGGAGACGGTGGATATCTTCAGGCGAATTCCCGGGATGGAGGAGGTCGAGTTGACGCACACTGCCGCTCAGATTGGGGTCCGGGAAGCGAGGCGACTGCGGGGCAGATACTATCTCCAGGCGGACGATTTGATCGAAGGGCGGCGATTCGTGGATGCGGTGGCTAGCTGCGCGTTCGTGATCGACGTGCACGATCCGGTGAAAGGGGGAACGGAAGAGGATCTGGGCAAGGTGCGCATCAAGCCGTACGAGATTCCCTATCGGTCGTTGGTCCCCGAGAGCCTGCGCGGCTTGTTGGTGGCCGGGCGGTGCATATCGGGGAGCCACGAGGCGCACGCTTCATACCGCGTTACGGGCACGGCGATGGCTCTGGGGCAGGCGGCGGGCATGGCCGGAGCGTGGGCGGTGCGCGACGATCTCGAACTCGATGCGGTCGATGGACGGGAGCTGAGGGCAGTGCTCGAGAAGCGGGGTGCCAAGTTTGCTGAGGATGTGCAAGTGGTGCATCAGTAGAACAGCGAACATGGAGACTAGAGAAGGAATAATTGGGAAAGAGATGTCCAGTATGAAAGAAGATTTCATAACCATCCGGTTTGAAGATGATACGATGACAGAGTGCAGTAGCGCAATCATTATTCCGGAAAGAGCTATGACCGAAGCTGGGTATATAAGAACCCTGACTACGAATTCCACGGCCCATTCAAAGCACGAATTCCATGCCATAGCTCAGATGGCTCTCTTCGATTTTCAGGAAGGGGAATTGGGAGTAGAAGCTGTAAATGGTCCTCTCACAATTCAGTGGAAGAACGAAATTGAAACAATAACTGCTGGAGTTGTAGTCTTACTTGACTCACAAGGGGATCTTCATCTAATGGGCAATTCGGGGCAGAATGTAAACAAACTCCTGCAAATCGCCCATCGGTTTTGTACCCGGTGGGTCCGTTTGGATATCTGATCAGTATCCGGAGTATTTCGATTAGACGGTTTGCATCTATCGTGGAATTGCCCAACACACCATTTGGGCAGATGCCTGGAACCGATACGGCAATGCTATTTCTGGTTACGTCAGTTAGGTAACACCTAGCGGACAGAGAATCTCGATGGACATTCTGTTCTACCATGACATGTCTGCTTTTCAACGACGAGCATTCCCCGTGCTGAAGAGCCAATGTGCGGTCAATAGTCTAAAACTGGGCATCCTTGATTATTACTCTCAAGACGGGAACGAATCTAACGATCACATGTTCGCTGTCGGTATCAAACATGATGACGTTGTCGCCGTCTTTATGCAAGCGCAGAGCCTGTACTTCTTTGCGCAAGAAGCCCATTTCGATGAAAGCATTCATTGTGCAATCGAAGAATTTCTCAGACGAGATATAGCGATTCCAAAAGTCATGGGGGTTGGCGATACGGCGTTACGATTTGCCGAGGCCTGGAAAAAACGAACGCAAACCGACTTTCGATTTGCTGGAAAAGACTACCTGCATGAACTACGGCATATCGGTGACACACAACCAACAAGGGGGACACTTCAACGCGCCACCCTCGAAGATATGCCCGAGCTCAAACCGCTTTTCAGCACGTACTATCGAGAAGATTCCGGCATCGCGAAAACCGATGAAGAACTCGAGCAGTGTATCACAGAACAGCTTGCAGAAGATGAAATATATTTTTGGGATGACAATGGTATCAAATGCATGGTGACGGCCATACTCCCGTTTGATTCCGGGGTTGAATTGACCCATGTCTTCACACGACCGGAGGACAGGAAGAGAGGGTATGCCACAGCGTGTATCACGGAGGTTTGCCGGACATTATTCCAGCGATATGCCAGCATCGTATTGTTTGTCGATCAAAAAAAAATTGCGGCGAATTCGTTGTATACAAAGATTGGGTTTCAGTTCGTTGATGAAATGAACTCCTATACATTATCAGGGGCAGCTGAGTTCTAATGTCGCCATTATGGGCAACGACTGTCGGGCGCAATATTCCTCCTCCAGTTCGTCTGAATCCGGGACGAGCTGTCTTCACTCCCCGCCGATAATGAGAGTTGTTTTGTCCATGAGGTGATCCAGGGCAGGTCTGGACTGGCGGTTCTGAAAAGCTTCGAGGGCGGGGTCTTCCATTTTTTTCATCCATTCTTCCAGAGCAGAGCGCAGATCGTCGGCCGCTGCGGCATGAGCGGAGTCGTCGATCAGGTTGTGCAGGCCGTCGGGATCGTTCTCGAAGTCGTAGAGTTCCTCGGGGACACGATGGAGGAAGTGTTCGACGCGGGAGGCGATAGTCGGATCTGCGTCGGCTGCTTCCTCCATGGCGGCGAAGGTGCGGCCGGCCTGCGATTCGTTGCGGAAGATGCGCTGGCCGTCGGACCACGGGTTGAAGATGTAGCCGTAGCGGTGGTTCTGGACGCAGCGCATGGGGTAGTTGCGCTTTGCCGCAGTCTGGTAGAACTGGGTGAAGACGTGGTCCCGGTCTTCCTGAGGTTTGCCGAGGAGGGCGGGGAGGAAGGAGGAGCCGTCGATTTCGCCAGGTTGGGGAATTCCCGTTGCTTCGAGGAGGGTGGGCAACAGGTCGACGCCGGAGATGAAGTGGTCGCGGTCGACACTGTTTGGGGAAATTCGTCCGGGCCAGCGGGCGAGCCAGGGAGTGCGGGTGCTGTGCAGATAGCAGTTGGTCTTGGCGAAGGGGAAGGCCATGCCGTTGTCGGAGAGGAAGAGGACGATCGTCTCCTCCTCGGCCCCGGAATCGCGGAGGGCGGAGAGCAGGCGGCCGACGGTGTCGTCGCAGCGGCGGACGGAGTTGTAATATTCGGAGAGTTCCAGACGGATGTCCGGCAGGTCGTGCAGGTGTCCGGGCACGGCGATCTCGTCGGGTGAGAAGGTGCGCGACGGGGGCACGGCGGGTGGCGATTGGGTATACCACTCCTCCTTGTCGTTGCCGTAGAAGGGGCGGTGCGGGTCGTGGGAATTGGCCATCAGAAAGAACGGTTTTCCCTCCCGGCAGGCGTTCCCCATGAATTCTCCGGCGCGCTGGCCGTACTGCTCCGGATTGCGCCCCATACCCAACTCGACCTGATCGTGGCTCATATCCCAGGTGAAGTCGGCGTAGGGGGTGGAGTGGCCGACTTTGCCGAGGATACCAATCCGGTAGCCGGCACGGCGCAGGAGATCCGGCAGGATGGGGATGCCGGGATGGCGCAGGTTGTAGAACCCCTCGCCGCCGCTGCGGTGGGGATAGCGCCCGGTCATCAGGGCGGAGCGGCTGGGCTGGCAAACGGCGATGGTGACGTGGGCGTGGTGGAAACGGAGCCCGTCGGCGGCCAGCTGGTCGAGATTCGGCGTGGTCTCGGGCACCGGACAGCCAAAGGCACCGACGGCGTCCCAGTTCATATCGTCGGCGGTGATGAGCAGTATGTTGGGGCGGGAGGAGGGAGTGGACATGGATGGACGACTCCTGTTGGATTTGCGGGTCTCGGTGAAGCGGTTATTTATGGGAAATAACGCCTATATCGGCGTCTCCCGAAATTCCTCTCAAACTATCTCTTGTTCGATGGGGCCACACCGAATTACGCATCCTCGGTCGAGTTCGAGCAGGTGGGTGATGGCCCGGGGCATTTCGTCGGGATGGTGGGTGACGTAAACGAGGGCGATGGAAGTCTGCAGGCAGAGGGCGTCGAGTAGATGGAGGATGCGCCTGCGGTGGGCGCTGTCGAGTCCCTGACAGGGTTCGTCGAGCAGGAGCAGGGCGGGATTTTTCACCAGGGCGCGGGCGAGGAGCACCAGGCGCTGTTCCCCCGCCGAGACGGTGCCGAACGGTCGGTCGGCCAACTCCTCGTCGGCCAGGACGCGCAGCCACTGTCGGGCGGCGGCGCGCTGTTCGTCTGTGGAATCTCGATACAGTCCGACAGAGTCGAAGAAACCGGAGCAGACCACCCGAAGACAGGGGCTGGACGGCAGGTAGTGGCGCTGTAGTTCAGGGGCGACCCAGCCGATTCGGCGCTTTATTTCCCAGATGCTCTCGCCGCTGCCGCGCCTGCGTCCGAAGAGGGTGATGTCGTTGACATAGCCCTGCGGGTTGTCGGCCAGGATCAGGCTGAGCAGGCTGCTTTTGCCGGCGCCGTTGGAACCGAGAAGGGCCCAGCGCTCACCCGGGCGGACGGTCCAGTCTACAGCGCTCAAGATGCGGACGTCGTCGTAGGTGATGGAGGTGTTCTTCAGCTCGACGAGAGGTTGGTTTTCTCTGGCGCGATCCGGTAGTTTGGGGAAGGATATTTCGGAGGGTGTCGATAGTGCTTCCGGAGACCTCAAGCGTTTTGCGAAGGGACCGGCCAGTAACTCTTCTCGCGTGCCTCGGGCGGCGATGCGGCAGCGATCTACCCCGAGGACCTGTTCGATCCGCCCGGGAATTTCATCCGGACGGGAGGTCAGGATCAGCAGCTGGGGGCCATCGTCGGTGATGAGCTGGTCGACGGCGCGAGCTAGAGCTCTCCGAGATTCGATGTCGAGGCCGCCGAACGGATCGTCGAGGATCAGCAGGTGGGGCGACTGCATGAGGGCGCGGGCCAGAAGGAGCTTGCGCCCTTCGCCGTTGGAGAGGTGGAGGAGCCTGCGTCCGAGGAGGTGGTCGATGCCGAGAAGAGCGACGGCGCGTTCTCGCCGCTGGCGATATGTTTCGGGGGAAATCTGAGTCGGGCCGACCTGATAGGCGGAGAAGTGCTCTATGCTCTCGCCGGTCAGCAGATCGGCGACGATGGGAGAGTTTGCGCCTTCGATGCTGTTCCAACGGGCCTGGTGGTAGCTGCCCGCGGTGAGAGCAGCGTGGTCTTCGGGGGAGATGCGGACGACTTCGCCGCGCTCGAAATAGGAGCGACTGCGGCCGTCGCCGTCGAAGTAGAAGCGAATGTGCCCGGCGCTCAACTGCACCTGGCGGCAGAGGGCGCTGGCGAGCAGTGATTTGCCGGAGCCGTTGGGGCCGAGAATGGCCCAGTGTTGGCCGGTTTCTATGGTCCAGCTGGTGTTGGGGAACAGAGAGCGGTTGCCGGCGCGCAGGGTGACTTTGTCGAGTTGGATCAGAAGGTAAGTGGATTTCAACAGCGGGTTCTTTCGAAGGGAAACGGGCATTCAGCGATTGAGTATGGACAGAATGGCGATGGCGATACAGACGATCCAGGCCAGGACGAAAAGTCCCAGGAGTTGCAGCTGTCCCTTCGTGGATTTTGGGACGTAGCTGCCGCCTTCCTTTACCCAGTCTTTTTGCTCTTTATGTGGAATTTTCTCATCTGCCATGATCAAAAAAAGATAGGGATTGAATGCGGAGGAGGAAACTCTTTCAATGAGGGGTGTTCCCGCGTAGGGGCTAGGTGAGTACGGTGTAGGGGCAGCGCTGCGGGATGTGGAAAACGTCCAGATCCGGGAAGGTCTGCTCGAGATACTTCGCCAGATTGCGGATGCCCCATTCCTCGGAGACGCCGTGGTTGACGACGATGGTGGGGAAGTCGAGTTCCCGGGCGTGCTCGCCGATGCGCACGTGCAGGTAGTAGTCGTCGGTGATGATGCCGACATCGGCTCCCAGCTCGATCATGTGGATCGGATCGGTGGTGACGCCGGTGCCGGTGGCGACGCGGCTGACTCGCTGCTCGGGATCGCCGGAGAGGGGAAGGCCGTTTTGGCCCAGAGGGCGGATCTGTTCTAGAACGTGTCCGGCGAGGGCGTGCGCGGTTGTCGGTTCGATTTCGGTCACGTACAGCGGGTAGCCGTCGGCGACGATTTGGTCGCCGATATCCAGCCCCTTTTGCCAGCTGTCGCGGATACCGAATTCCGGAAATCGGTCCCAGACGTCGTGGCAGCGGTATACGGTCAGTCCGGTTTCGGCGAGCCATTCGAACTTGGGCTTTTCCGAGGGTAGGGCGAACGTGATTTCGGGTTCGGTGGAGCCGTTGACCGCGCGGACGCAGATCGATTCGTGGGAGATGAAGAGGTCGGCTCCTCGCGCAACTGCCTGGCGCAGGGCGTCCCAGTTCGCCTTCCACGCCACGGCCACGGTGCGGACCGATTTCGACGGATCCCCCGCTTTGAAGGTGTCGGTGGTGTTGGTCCAGTCGACCCAGTCGCCGCGTTCGCGGAAGTGAGTGTCTATGTCCTGGCAGTTCATGGGGACTCCATATCTGAAAGATGGGTTCTGAAAGTGAGATCGGGACGGTGCGTCGATTCCATCGACGGCCTATTCCGGGGTCTCCTCCTTCGGAGTATCATCGGTGCCGTAGGCTAGGTCTACCAGAAGATTTCCTCCACGCAGGAGGTAGAGGCCGATAGCGAACTTGAGCAGGCTGGGGACGAGTTGGGTCCACACATGCTGGGGGCCGAATTGATACACGGTAACGCGCGCAAAACCTTGACCGGCCAATTCGGGCACGGACCAGGCCATCGCGAGGGCACCGACCACCCGCAGGAGCAGGCGGAATACGGGTACGGTGTCGGCGCTTTCGAGGGGCATATTGCCAAAATCCAGCTGTTCGTCATCGGGCACGACGTAGCGGGCGAGCCTGCCTCCGTGCATGAATAGTAAGTAGGCGAGGGCCAGACTCAACAAAAAGCCGATCACCTGCGGCAACAGGCGTGAGAAGGTCGCCATCCCCTCAAAAGGTTCTGAAAACACCCACCAGACCGTCATGGGGACGAGTGCCACCGCCTGGAAAGCCATCAGGAGTCCCAGAATACGGAGCACCAGTGCGATTGCATATTCCGATTTCATGTTTTCCCTCCCGTATCGATTGCAACAGGTCGGTTATTCCGATTATGTATATCGAAAGGTTTTTCGGATGTCAAATAAAGGGGAGGCAGAAAGGGGAAATCCATCTTTTAAGTAATACTGAAAATAAGTTCAGTATTACGAAACTGATAGGATCGAATTTAGTGTAAAATAAAGGGAAAAAAGATGAGATGCTTTTGACCGCAAAATTAAAATTAGAAAAATATGTAAACTAAAAAAGGTTTCGTTTTGGCATCTCCTTTGCCCGTCTCCTTCTCCGTCTTTACCTTCTCCCGCAGTAGGAAAATCAACCGAAAATGGTGAAGAGCAATGACAGGTTACCCGGTTCCTGCAGGGGAGACAGAGGTAGAACTGCGTTTTAAGAATTCCCGTTTTATCGGCTCGGCGGGAAGGGCCGAGACGGTGGAGGAGGCGAAGGCGTTCATCGGCAAGATTCGCCAGAGGTACCCGGACGCCTCGCACCACGTGTACGCCTTTGCGGTGGGGTACGGGGCGACGGTGACGCACGGAATGAGCGACGATGGAGAGCCGTCGGGCACGGCCGGTCGGCCGGCACTGGCGGTGGTGCAGGGAGCGGGTTTGGGGGATCTGGTGGTGGTGGTAACCCGTTACTTCGGCGGCACCAAGCTGGGCACGGGGGGACTGGTCAGAGCGTACACGGGAACGGCCCAGGCGGTGCTGGCGGAGACGCCGCGGGAGGAGAAGGTCGATCTGATATTCTTCCGCGTGGAACTGGCGTACGAGCAGCACGCCCTGTGCAGGAAGCTGATTGAAGAGCAGGGGGCGACGGTGGAGAAGGAGGATTTTGGTGCGAGTGTGGGGTTGAGTGGAAGTATCCGCGAGGAGTTGTTTGAAGGGCTCTGTCAGGTGCTGAGGGATGCCACCTCGGGGCGCATCGTGCCCGAAGTAGTGGATTCTGTCTGACCCTGAGCCTGGCAAGGGATCCGCCAAATCAAAAACTCGGGCGTCGTTTCCCAGGGATTCTGGAGGAACGGCGCCCGAGTTTTTTTGCGAAGAGCTACAGGTTACCTCATTCGGCCCAGCAGACCAGACCCAGTTCCAGGGAATCCTTCAGGTCCTCGTGATGGGGAACCACACGCAGGGTGTACCCGTGCGAGCCGGAGTTGGTGCAGAGGTATTCCCCCTGGAAGATGAACAGCCTTTCCTCTGACTGATCGACGTGCTGCAGCGGTACGGTGGTCGCCTCCTGGATATCGTGCTGGGCGTTCAGTTTGCCGGCGTAGAGTTCGACACACACGTCCTGGGGACTCAATTCCCCCAGCTGGACTCTGGCGGTGAGGGGGACCTGCGAACCGACCTTGAGGGTGGAGGGCAGGTCCGCCTCGACCTGTTCGATGCGGACTTGAGGCCACTTGGAGCGGACGTAGGACTTCCACTGGGTGAGCCGGTCGATCCGCTCGCGGTCGCTGTTGAGGTGGGCCCAGCGCTGGTGGTTGGGCAGATACATCTTCTCGACGTATTCGCGCACCATTCGATTGGTGTTGAAGACAGGAGCCAGGGTGGCGATTGTCTCCTTCATATGGGCGACCCAGCCGCGCGGCAGGCCCGCGTCGTCCCGGTCGTAGAAGAGGGGGATTATCTCGGACTCGATCAGGTCGTAGAGGGCGTTCGACTCTGCTTCGTCCTGGTAGTTGACGTCTTCGTATTCCTCGCCCCGGCCAATTGCCCAGCCGGCGTGCAACTCGCAGGCTTCGGCCCACCAGCCGTCCAGGACGCTGAGATTGAGGGCGCCGTTGAGGGCCGCCTTCATGCCCGAGGTGCCGCTGGCTTCCTGGGGACGGCGCGGGTTGTTGAGCCAGACGTCGCAGCCCTGGACCAGGAAACGGGCGACGTTCATATCGTAGTCCTGGAGGAAGAAGACGCGGCCGGCGAACGGCTCCTGGCGGGCCAGGTGGGTGATCTCGCGCACCAGTTCCTTGCCCGGGTTGTCGTGCGGGTGGGCCTTGCCGGCGAAGAGGATCTGCAGCGGCCGATCGGGATCCTCGAAGAGGGCGGCCAGCCGCTCCAGGTTGCGGAAGATCAGATTGCCGCGTTTGTAGGTGGCAAAACGGCGGGCGAAGCCGATGGTCAGCGCCTCCGGGTCCAGTGCCTGCAGCGTGAGTTCGATTTTGGCCGGAGGCATCCCCTGGCGACCGAACTGGTTGCGCAGGTGGAAGCGGGTGTATTCGATGAGCCGCTGGCGGCGGACCTGGTGAGTCTGCCACAGCTCTTCATCGGGGATCTGGTGGACTTGCTGCCAGGTATCGCCGTTGCGGTCGGCGTAGCGCCACTGCTCGCCTAGATGGCGATCGTAGAGCTCGGCGGTTTCCAGCGAGGCCCAGGACTGGATGTGGACGCCGTTGGTGATGGAGGTAATCGGGATCTCCTGCCGGTCGATATCGGGCCAGAGGCCTTCCCACATGCGCCGCGATACCTCACCGTGGAGCATGCTGACGCCGTTGGCGTGAGCGGAGAGGCGAAGGGCGAGCACGGTCATGCAAAAGTCGCCGCTCTGGTCATTGGGATCGATCCGTCCCAGCCCCAGAAACTCCTCGCTCGACAGGCCGAGGAAGTCGCGGAAGGGGCGCAGGTAGTTATCGACGAGGTCGGGGGGGAACCAGTCGTTGCCGGCGGCCACGGGGGTGTGGGTGGTGAAGACGTTGCCCACAGCGCTGGCCTCGCGGGCGGCGGCGAAGGAGAGGCCCTGCTCTTGCATGAGGGCGCGGATGCGTTCCAGGGAGAGGAAGGCAGAGTGGCCCTCGTTCATGTGGCAGATGGTCGGCTGGATTCCCAGGTGGCCGAGGGCGCGCAGGCCGCCGACGCCGAGAAGGAGCTCCTGGCGGATGCGCATTTCGCGGTCCCCGCCGTAGAGGCGGGCGGTGATTTCGCGGTCCTCGGGGCGGTTCTGCTCGATATTGGTGTCGAGCAGATAGAGGGTGATGCGACCGACCTGGGCGGACCAGAGACGGGCGAAGACCGGGCCGTGAGGGAAGGGGACTTCTACCGTCAACGGGTTTCCCTGGTCGTCGTCGACCGGGCGGACAGGCATGTGGTCGAAATTATTCTCGGGATAGTACTCGACCTGCCAGCCGTCCGGATTGAGCGCCTGGTGGAAGTAGCCCTGGCGATACATCAGGCCGACGCCTACCAGGGGCAGCCCCAGGTCGCTGGCCGCTTTGAGGTGGTCGCCGGCCAGCACGCCCAGACCGCCCGAGTAGATGCGCAGGCACTCGGTCAGACCGAACTCGGCGGAGAAGTAGGCGATTTGCAGGCCGCTGTCGGCGTGGTTGGCTTCGTACCAGGTGGGCTGATTGCGATACTGCTCGAACTGGGAGATGATGCCGGCGATGCGGCCGCTCAGTTCCTCGTCGTCGGTGAGCTGTGCGAGTTGCTCCTGGCTGAGCGAGGAGAGGAAGCGCAGGGGATTGCGCTCGCAGGCGACCCACAGGTCGATGTCGATCTGCTGCAGGATGCGCAAGGTATCCTGATTCCAGGTCCACCAGAGATTGTAGATGAGGTCCCAGAGAGGGGACAGCTTCTCGGGCAGATCGGGTACGATATGGAGCTGAGAAATCGGTTTCATAGGCGGGTAAATGTCAAATTTTTATAATGTTAGGGACAAAAGGGTCGTTCATAAGAAAGAGGCACCGCCGAATTTGTCAACAGGGGGGGACGGACTTGTGTCGAGGGGAGGTCGGTTTATATTTGCTGTGCTGCTGACGGAAGGTTCCGTTTTTTCTCGGACTTCCGCAAATTGGCGCGAATATTTTCAGTTTTTTTTAGATGAGGAGAGCCCTGACGGTTCCCACCAAAAGTAGGAAGTTCCGTTTTCCGTGGATTTCCACGGAATCATACGAGCTTTAATGCCAACGAGAAACCGCAACCAGAGCAGGAGGATGAGAATGGCCCAGAACGCAGAAGTGATCATCAGCGGCTTTGCCGACGAGGGGCCGGTCGACAAGAAGGCCGAAGAGCAACTCACCATGCTGGCGGCGCTGGGGATGTCCTACTACAGCCTGCGCTTTGTGGATGTGGGCAAGGGGGTCAAGAATTTGATGCAGCTGACCCGCCCCGAAGTCCGGCGACTGAAGAAGTTGCACGCTGAATTCGGAATCGAGGTTTCGTCGATCGGCTCGCCGGTTGGCAAGATCAAGCTTAAGGACGTGGAGGACGGCACCGGCAATGTGTACGTCCCCTTTGCGAAGTATCTGAAGAACGACGTGCAGAAGGCGGTCGATCTGTGCGGGGAGTTCGAGACCAAGCTGATTCGCGGCTTCTCCTTCTACCATCCGAAGGGGACGGCACCGGAGGATTACGTGGACGAGGCGGCCGAGCGGCTGGCGCAGATCGCGGAGGTTTGCCAGAAGGCGGGGGTGTTCTTCGGGCTGGAGGTGGAGGCGAATCTGATCGGCCAGAATGGGCAGCTGCTGAAGGCGCTCTATCGCAAGGTCGGCAGCCCGCATATGTATCTGATCTTCGACGGCGGCAATCTGGCCTGCCAGAATATGACGTCGACGCAGACGCTGGAGGAGTACAGGGCGATGAAGCCGGGGCTCGGCTGGATGCACATCAAGGATTATGAGATCGACAGCTCGATGGCGTGGGAAGGGCACGTGGACGAAGAGCGACTCAAGAACTTCTCCCCCTGCGACCGGGGGGATTCGGGGTACGAGGCGATACTGCGCGACTTCAAAGGGGCGATTCCGGCCCTGACCCGCAAGCTGCGCAAGCAGGGGATTCCGGGCGTCTTCCTGGATCTGGAACCGCATATGAAGGGGGGCGGGCAGTTCGGGGGATTCAGCGGCGTGGACGGCTTCGGGGTGGCGCTGCGCTGCCTGCTCAATCTGCTCGACTACGTGGGGATCGACTACCGGCTGACCGGGTACGCGGATATTCTGGCGCAGAAGCAGGGCTGAAAGAAAAAGGGGGAACGGACTTATAATCCGTTCCCCCTTTTTTTGATAAATCCGGAATTGCTAACGCCCCGCTTCCCGCAGGCGGGCGTGCTTCTTTTTAAAGCTGGCGCTCTTGTCGTTTTCGATCACCTCCAGGGAGACGCCGCGCTCGAAGCCGGGAATATTGCCGCTGTAGAACGCCTTCTGGTAGAGCTCCTCGGCGGTGAATTCCCAGACACGCTTCTTTTTGCCGACACCCGGCCAGCTGATGCGCAGGATGCGCTTTTTCTGACGATAAAGGGTCTTGGGGGTGGGTTCCTGCTCGTCGACCCGGTATTTTTCGATCGCCTTTTCATCGACTTCGACCCCCAGGCCCGGGCCTTTGGGCACGGCGATGTAGCCGTCGACCACGTCGAGCCGCTTTTTGAGCAGGTCGTGTTTCCACAGCTCGTGGCAGGTGATGGAGGGGAGCTGAGCGTGGGTGAGTACCGAGCCGATGTGGGTGGCGTACGCGGCGGTGAGGCCGGCGCCCACCAACTGCAGCCAGAACGGCTTGTTGAAGGAGGCGGCCAGGGTCCCGGTGCGCAGGATGCCGGTGGCCCCTCCGCCGACGACAAAGGCATCGCTGCAGCGGGCGTGGAGGATCGGCTCCTGGAAATGCTCGGCGATCGGCTTGCGCACGCGCTCGCGCAGGATGCGGGCGCCGTCCATGTCCTGGGCCAGGTAGAAGGGGCTCTCGTAGATGCCGACGTTCGGGTTCTCGTCGAGCTGCTGGAGGATGATTTCGGCGCGCGCCTGGTTGAGCAGGAAGCCGTTGAAGTCGACGTCGAACTTGTAGTCGGCGGGAACGGCCTTGCCCACGGTGGCAGTCTGGTCGATGATATCGCGCCAGGGGCGGGCCTTTAGTTTGATGCAGGTGTAGCCGCGCTTTACCGACTCCCTGGCCTCTGCGGTCCAGTCGGCCGGAGACATGTCGATATCCCACCAGGAGATCGGGCAACGGTCGCGCACCTGAGTGCCGAGCAGGGCGTGGACCGGAACCCCCAGATCTTTGCCGACCAGATCGAGGACGGCCAGCTGGGGGCCGAAGCCGATGGCGTCATTCATCATAATAGCGGCCGGGTTCTGGCCGACAAGGGACTCTACGTCGCTGGCGCCGCCCTGGGTGTCACCGTAGCCGACCAGGCCGTTGTCGGCTTCGAGTCGGTACACGTAGACGCGCTCATCGTGGGTTTGAGCGCGCTGCATGGCGTGGGTGGCCCGTTTGCAGTAGAAGGGAATGTTGAGGGGGATCCGTTCGGCGTTGACGATTTTCATGAGGAACTACCTCCGCGATAGGAGAGGGTTTGGGGGGGGTGAGGATAGCGTTGAGAAGTGTACGGTGAATGAAGGCGGACGACAACCGTTTTTTGATTCCCGTTTGAATCCCCGGTGCTCTGGCTTTTGGAGGTGCACGGCGTCGGGTTCCGACGGTATCGGGATGCCTATTTTTCAGTTGGATATGAAAGGAGCGTTCACAGGTGAGTGAGAAATACCAAAAATTCCAGGATCTGACCGGGGAACTGGCCGATTTGGGGCACGCCCAGGGGTTGTTGGGTTGGGACCAGGAGACCTATATGCCGCCGAAGGGGACGCCGCGGCGTGCCCGGAGTTTGGGAACCCTGGCCGGGATCTACCACGAAAAACTGACGGCAACTCCCTTTGTCGAGTTGGTAGCCGGTTTAAGGGATGAGGATCTCGAAGGGGATGCCCAGGTAAACGTAAGCGAGGTCGATCGCGAGCAGGGAAAGGCCCTGAAGATCCCCAAGGAACTGGTCGTCGAATTGAGCGAGACCCAGTCGCTGGCCCACGAGGCGTGGGTGGAAGCGCGGCAAAAGGCGGATTTCGCCGGCTTCGCTCCCTGGTTGGGGAAGATCTTGAAACTGCAGCGGGAGGTGGCCGAGCGCGTGGGTTACGAGGGGTCGATCTACAACGCTCTGCTCGACGAATACGAGCCGCACGCTCGGGCCGAGGAGATCGCTCCGGTCTTCGCCGGATTGAGAGAGCGGCTGGTGCCGCTGGTGGAGAAGATTGCGGCCACGGGGAAATATCCGGCCAGGGGGGTCCTGGACAGAGATTTTCCGATTGACGGGCAGGAGGAATTCGGGCGTCGGGTGATGGCGGATATGGGTTTCGACCTGGAGGCGGGACGGCTCGACGTTGCGGTCCATCCGTTCTGCTCGGGGATCGCGCGCGACGATGTGCGTCTAACCACCCGGTACAGCGCCGACAATCTGGCCGGTTCGGTGTTCGGTACCATCCACGAGACCGGCCACGGGCTGTACGAGCAGGGACTGCCGGCGGAGGCGCAGGGGTTGCCGGTGGGGCAGAGCGTCTCTCTGGGAATCCACGAGTCGCAGTCGCGGATGTGGGAGAATATGGTCGGCCGCAGCCGGCCGTTCTGGAAGCACTATCTGCCGGGCTTGAAAGAGATCTTTCCGGAGCAGTTGGAAGGGGTGGAACTGGAGGCATTCTATGCGGCGATCAACCAGGTGGAGCCTTCGCTCATCCGCGTGGAAGCGGACGAGGTGACCTACAGCCTGCACATCCTGCTCCGCTTTGAACTGGAGAAGGATCTGCTGGAGGGAAAGATCGACGTGGAGGCGTTGCCGGGGCTGTGGAACGAGCGGATGGAGCAGTATCTGGGTATCCGGCCGGAAGACGACGCCCAGGGGGTGTTGCAGGACGTGCACTGGTCTTTCGGGCTGATCGGCTACTTTCCGACCTATGCGCTGGGGAATCTTTATGCGGCCCAGTTTTTCGCGCAAGCGCGACAGGAGATGCCGGATCTGCTGGCCCAGATCGAGCAGGGAAAACTCGGTGGACTGAAAAAGTGGCTCAACGAGAAGATCCACCAGTCCGGTAAGCGGCTGACCGCCGCCGAGTTGGTCGAGCAGGTGACTGGCCAGCCGCTCAGTGCCGACTTCTTCTCCGCGTATCTGGAAGAGAAGTTCGGGGAGGTGTACGGGCTGAGTAGCTAAGTTCCGAGAGCTAGCCGATAGTCTCCTCCAGCAGGCGCAGCAGGTTGCCGCCCATGATAGCGGCGGTGTCCGCTGCGGAGTAGCCCCGATTGACGAGCCCTGCGGTGATGCTCGGGTAGGCGGTGGCGTCGTCCAGCAGGGTGCCGCCGCCGTCGAAGTCAGACCCGAGGCCGACGTGGTCGATGCCGGCGTGCTGCACGGCGTGGTCGACGTGGTCGAGGAAGCGGTCCAGCGAGGGGTTTTCGTCGTCGACGAAGAAGGGGACGAAGGTGAGGGAGACGACGCCTCCTTTTTCGCCCAGCGCTTTGAGTTGATCGTCCTTCAGGTTGCGGGGGTGGTCGCACAGGGCGCGACAGCAGCTGTGCGAGGCGACGAGGGGAGCCCGGCTGTGCTCGACAGCGTCCCAGAAACCGGGCTCGTTCAGGTGGGAGATATCGACGAGCATCCCCAGCTCGTTCATCAGGGTTACCAGGTCGCGGCCGAAGCCGGTCAGGCCACCGCCCCCCTCGACTTCGCAGCCGTCTCCGGCCCAGGCGCGGCAGCTGTGGGTCAGGGTCATCACCCGCAGGCCGAGTTTGTAGAGCAGGGGCAGGACGTTGAGGGATTGCTCCAGAGCGTTGCTGTTTTCGATGGCCAGCAGAGCGGCCAGTTTTCCTTCCTTTTTGGCGCGAACGATGTCCGCCGCTTTCCGGGCGACGACGATATCGTCTCCGTGCTCTTCGACTTCCCGCAGAAAATAGCCGAGTCCGTCCATCGCGTAGAGCAGATGATTGCCGCGGGGGCGGGTGGCGTCGATGGCGAAGAAGCCGGCGTCCAGACCGCCCTGGCGCATCTTTGGGATATCGACCTGGATCCCCTCGTCGAGGGGATAGATGTACTGGCGGAGGAAGGCAATGGCTCCGGCCTTGCTGCGGCGCCCCGGGCCGGTTTCGCCACCGAGTCCGATGTTGCCCCGGCGGATGTAGGCGACAATGCTGTCGTTGTGGGCGTCGATGGTGAGAATCCGCTGGTGAAGATCGAGCGCAGGGGTGGCGCTCGCGGATTCTTCTCCTGGTGCCTGGGAAGCGCCTGCATCTTCCCCGGAATGGCCTGCTGAATAGATCACGATGTCCGCGATTCCATAAACGCGTCGAAGTCCAGAACGGCGCCGTGATCCGAGGCGACGCCGATCCCCTCGACCAGGCCGATGGTGCGCAGATTTCGGGGACCGCTCACTTCCGATTCGATCCCTTCGGTGATGTAGCTGTAAAAGCTGTCGAGAAGGGTCTTATCGAAGGGGAGCGCTGCGTCGAGGGGAACGGTCTCCGGTTCATCGACGCCGGGACGGTGGACGATCAGGTCGCCGCCGATCTGTTCGAGGGTCCCCTCTTCGCACTCGATGCGCAGGGTGGAGCCCTTGCCGTGCGAGGCGAAGGTGGTCAGCATACCAAAGGAGATACCCCCTTCGAACTCGACCCAGGCCTGGACTCCGGCGCCGCCGGCGTAGGGGGACCAGGATGGGTTGAAGCTGTGGCCCCAGATGCGCGTCGGTTCGGCGTTGAGCATGAAGCACAGGGTATCCAGGTCGTGGATGCCCCGCTCCCACAGATAGGAGTGGCGATCGAGACCGGAGTGATGGGTGCCGGGGCGCCAGCCGAAGGTGGTCATCAAACCGTAGCTGGGAGCGCCGTAGACCCGGTCGCGGATCAGGCGGCTGATCGTCTGGTAGATACCGCCGTACCGCTTGTTCTGGCAGACGACGATCTTCAGATCCTTTGCCTCCGCCTGCTGCACCAGGGCGTGGGCCATGGTCAGATCTTTGGTGAACGGCTTCTCCACCAGCACGTGTTTGCCTGCCTGCACCGCCTGGTGGCAGTGCTTGGCGTGGAAGTCGGGTGGGGTGATGACGACGACGGCGTCGGCCTCGACGTTGGCCAGAGCTTCGGCGATATCGCCGAAGCAGACAGACTCGCCCAGTCCGGTCATTTCCCGGGCGGTGGCGAGCTTCTCCGGATTGATGTCGACCAGGGCGACCGGTTGGAAGTCGTCGCGTGCGGGCATCGTGCGCAGGGGCCAGACTCCGCGTCCTCCGACGCCGACGTGGATGGTGCGTATGGTCATGATTTTTTCCTCCAGTTGCGGGCCAGTTCGGTGAGCAGACGCACGCCGATACCGCCCGGTCCCTTGGGAATATAGGGGCCGGTTTTGGCGGGCAGGGCGGTGCCGGCGACGTCCAGATGGACCCAGGGGTAGTCTGCGGCGAATTCGGACAGGAAGGCGCCGGCCGTGATGGTGCCGGCCGCCCGACCGCCGATGTTCTTGAGGTCGGCGATGTCGCTCTTGAGCTGTTCCCGGTATTCATCCCACAGGGGGAGCTGCCAGACCCGTTCGGCGGTCTGCTCGCCGGCGGTGCGAACCCGTTCGGCCAGGTCGTCGTCGTTGGCGAGCATGCCCGAGGCGTGGTGGCCCAGGGCGGTGACGCAGGCGCCGGTGAGGGTGGCCAGGTCGACGACGCCGGCCGGTTTGTAGCGGCTGGCATAGCAGAGGGCATCGGCCAGTACCAGGCGGCCCTCTGCATCGGTGTTGAGCACTTCGACCGTTTTGCCGGACATGGCGGTGACCACTTCACCCGGTCTCATGGCCCGGCCGTCGGGCATGTTTTCGGTGGCCGCGACGATGCCGACGACGGGGACGGGCAACTTCAGGGCAGCGACCGCCTGCAGGGCGCCGAGGACGGCGGCTCCTCCGGCCATATCCGCCTTCATGCCTTCCATACCGGCGCCGGATTTGAGACTGAGGCCGCCGCTGTCGAAGGTGAGACCCTTGCCGACGAATACCAGGGGAGGAGCGGCCGCCTTCGGCTTGTATTCGAGAATGATCAGGCGAGCCGGTTCGGCGCTCCCCCGGGAGACGCCGAGAAGGAGATTCATGCCCAGTTTCTTCATCCCGGCTTCGTCGATGATTTTGCATTTGAGGTCGAACTGGCGGGCGATGCGGCGAGCGGTGCTGGCCAGGGCTGTGGGCGTGGCCACGGCGCTGGGTTGGTGAACCAGGTCGCGTGCCAGGCAGGTGGCTTCGGCGATAGACCGGCCGGCGCGCGCCCCCCGTCGGGCGGCGGTGAGTTTGCCGTTGTCGAATTCGAGCAGGGTGAGTTTCTTCAGAACTTTTTTCGGCTTGCGGTAGAGGCCGAACTGGTAGCAGGCCAGGATGCTGGCCTCGGCCACCGCCTGGGCTGCATCATCCACCTCCAAACCTCCCGCTCCGGTGCCGTGGAGAATACTGGTAGCCTGGTCGATGCCCAGGTCCTGCAGGCGGCGGGCAGCAGTGGCGGCCGCCTGGCGGGCGGTTTCCAGGTCGAACTTGTCGCGAGCGCCCAGGCCGACGACGAGGACGCGGGGAGCGGGAATGCGTTCCTGAGTGTAGAGCAACAGGGTGTCATTCTTGGCGCCGGTGAAATCGCCGCAGTCTATGGCCGCGCCGATTAGGCCGCCTAGCGCTTTATCGACGGCACCTGTGGCGCCGCCTGGACGAACTCCTTCGAAAAGGTTGACGACGATCGCCTCGTCCCGGTGCTTTTGAATTTCTCCCTGTCTCACCAAAATTTTCATAGTCACCTCCGTGGATGCGGAGAATAGTAGACAAGCGCATTTTTACTGTCAAGGAAGGTTTGATGGAGCTGTTTCTCATCCGCTACGGACAGGTCTTCGCCCGGGAATTTCCCGTTGGATGATGAGTGAGTATATCCACCAGGAAGAGAGAAGCCAACTTGCTCAAAGCCCCTCTTTAAGGGGTGCGTAGTTTTCTTCGCGGAACCGATAGAGGATAATTTCATCCAGGCTGAGATCTTTTGGCCCCTCGTAACGATAGAGAAACCAGACATCCCGAGGTTCCGAAAGGGCGAAATCGAGGTCGAAGAATGTCGAGCCGACAAAGGGAATCGAGAGCCACCAGGGGGGTTGTACACTTTCGACCTGGGGACGAAAGAAAAGGGGAGATTTTAAAGTAGTAAAATGTTCGCGGTTCAGATTGAACCATAATTGCGTTAGGTTTTTTAGACGGGGTGACCAATGGCTGGCCTCAATCGGGGCGGTGTAAATAGCCATGATGATAGGTGGGGGCTGGCGTTCGAACAAGGTCGAAAAAGAGGAACCGGTGAAGGTGAATCGGGCTTGATAAAAACCAGGTTGCAGGGTGAGATGGCGGCTTTCTTGCAAGGCGGGACGATCTGCGTTCTGCCCTGAGTTGGCCATTGTAAAGCGTCTTTCTTCCTCCGCGCGAAAAGTTTTTTCCGTGGGGAAAAAATGAATCAGATCATCTCGAAATGAAAGCTCCCCTGTCCCTGAGAATTCTGTGAACAATTCCCCCAAGATCGGGCGTTTTATCTGGGAGGAGAGAGAAATGGGGGTTGGAGTTTCCTTTCCTCCTAAAAAAGGAATGCTGATGCGTTTCCCCCAGGGAGAGACCGTCTGCAGGGTATATCTCTGCAGGAAAACCAAGTGGCCTGATATTTGATCGGCAGGTGCGCGGAACTCGATATCGGGAAAAGTCATCTTGTAAAACCCAGGAGTGCAGACGGGCAGAGGAGCTGAACAGAGCAACCCGCAGGAGTGCTCGGGCTCTCGGGCTGCGAGCCTGCCGTCCAACTGCTGTTCGCCGGTGTCGCTGAGGTGCTGATTGGCGGGGAATTTCTGGATCGCAGGGGAAGATGTGGGGCGACCCCAAATAAAGGGAGGGGCATAGGGAGACGTGGTTCCGGGTAGACGTCCCACTGTAGTTTCTGTCTGACCGAAGAGGAAGGGAAGGACAGCGGCCAGGAAGATGGAACCGAATAATGCCCATCTCCGCGTTGGTTTGCGGACGACGGCGATACAGAATAGAAGGGTCAGTGACGTCCAGAAGAAAAAATAATAAAAGGGAAATCCTTTTTGAGTAATGGGGAAAAAATGGATGCTGATGGGGTAAAAGTGGTTTATAGTGCGCACCAAAAGATTTTCCCCCATGAATCCGATTTCGGGCAACCATAAGATTTGTGCAACGCTCTCCACGCTGATGGCGAAGGCGACTCCAGTTATAAACATGGATGTGCAGTGTCGAATAACGACCGGCAGTGCTAAAGCCAGACCGTAGAGCAGCGCGGGAAGTGCGGCGATAAGAAAACGAGATGGAAAACAGGCACCCAAAGTCCAGTTTGGGTGCAGGCCACTGATTACAGCCGTAGTTCCGTAGATGCCCAATATTAAGAATGAACGGCGATCTCGCTGCAGGGCGAGAAGAACCCAGCCGATCCAACAAAGTAAATAGATCGGAGAGATGTTGAGGATGCCCGTGCCGATGTGCAGCCAATGGCCGGGCAAGGAGGTGAACCAGGTCGCAAAACCGATCGCCTCTTGTGCTGCATATACATTTCCGGGTCGGAAAGGGCCCAGCCAATCATCGGTCAGAGCGATGTTGAAGAACAGCAGGCAGCAAAGACCGAGGAGGGATACTGCACATACCCCGAGAAGAGAGGTGCGTCGGTAGGTGCTGTGCCAGGCTTGAAGAGATAGGAGGGCGCCCAGCAAAAGAGTGAGAGGAATAAAACGCCAGTGCAAAAAGGGAAGGCCGATCAGGAGTGCCGTTGCCAGGGAAAGCCGGAGAGGCTCTGCCGATCCCAGGGAGCGATATGTTCCATCCGGCACCTGCCAATGGGCTAGTAATGTCAGGAGGGAAAAGGTGATGAGTAAAGCTGGAATTTCCGGATAGAGCTGGTTAGAGTAAAGGATGAAAGGGGCTGTGACGCCCATGATTACCGTTGCAAGCAGTGCAGTCGCCTGGCCGATTCTCAGGCGGATAAGCCAGAGAAAAGAGAGTGACAGGCTGACAGCGGCCAGTAGGGCCATGAAGAGGGCAGTGCTCAACCGAGGATTGGACCACAGCTTCAGGCCAAACCAGTAGGCTGGTAGAAGGGCAGCGGAAAGGCCGACCGGGTGTATGGAATGGATCCTGCCGGTAGGAGCGACTGGGATTTGGTGAACGTCAATATCCCTTACGTGAAATTCCTTTATTTGGCCGATGCCAAGATTGTTCGCCAGATCCATGTCGCCATCGTGGAGCAGGCTTTGGGTGACTCGCAAGTATTGGCCTTCGTCACCGTGGAGCATGGTCACCTGGCAGTAGTAAAGCGCGTAGAGGCCATAGACCGCGAAACTGGTGAGGAAAAGAAGTATAGTCAGGGAACTGGAAGACACGCGCCGTTGCCTCAAATGCTCTGGGGAACCATCAGAGGGGAAATGGAGGAAGAGCGCAAAAAGCAGGCTCAGTGCCCAGAGGGAATGGGGCGCCCAAAGGATGGTCAGGTAGGGAAAATAGTGGGTAATGGGATGCCAAAAGGTTACCAGGCGTATCAGCAAGAGAACAAAGGTGAATAGAGACGCCTGTTGAAGGCGGTGTTGGATTCGGAGAGACCCATCTCCCCGAAGAGTTGCGAGGCGATGGCGGCGAAAGGCCAGAAGCAGGCCTCCAGTCCCCACCAGCCATGGTCCTAAAGGCCATCGGAACTGCCACTGGGGGGCCATTACGGCCAGATCCATAAGTTCGCGCGAACTGGCAATGCGCACCTCGATGCAGCCGAGGAGAAACCATAAAAAAAAGGCCGTAGAGGCCAATGCCAGGTCTAAGGGGAAAGGGCGATCTGGCTCGAAAGAAAAAAGATCGAGAAAGCGATATTTCTCACGAGACATGAGGTGACATGCTCCTATATGAGGGACCGAGAGAGGAAGTGCACCGGGCGATCGGTGATTCTCAAAAAATAGGATTTGAGGAAGAGGCCGGTCCCCTCGTCCCGGTGTTTTGAATTTCTCCCTGTCTTACCGTAATTTTCATAGTCACCTCCGTGGATGCGGAGAATAGTAGACAAGCGCATTTTTACTGTCAAGGAAGGTCTGATGGAACTGTTTCTCATTCGCCACGGCCAGTCGGCCAACAATGTGCTGGAGGATGTCTCTCTGCGCGACAAGGATCCCGAATTGACCGAACTCGGCCATCGCCAGGCGGCGCGGGTGGCTGAATTCCTGGCTGCCGGGGGACACAAGGAACAGCAGGAGCGCCCGGAAGGACGTCCGTTCTTCGACCGTCTGTACTGCAGCCCTATGCTGCGGGCGATGCAGACGACCGAGCCGATCGGACGGGCGCTGGGAATAGATCCGGAAGTGTGGGTCGATATCCACGAGATGGGGGGAATATACCTGGACCACGGGGAGGAGCGAGGGGTGATCGCCTATCCGGGGCAGCCCCGGGGGGAGATGGGCGAGAGGTTTCCCGGTTATCGACTGCCCGAGGGAGTGGGGGAGGACGGTTGGTGGAAAGGGGATGGAATGGAGAGTTTTCCCGCGGGTCAGGGACGGGCGATCAGCGTGGCTTCTGCTCTGAAGGAGAAGGCGAACGGCGATGAGCGGATATGCCTGGTCTCACACGGCGGCTTTATGAGCTGTCTGCTGCAGGCGCTGGGGCGGCAGCTCCCGGCCGAGGGGTTCTACTACGAGCACGGTAATACGGCCATTACCCGACTGTGTCTGAGCGCGGACGGTTTTGTGACGCTGCTCTTCAGCAACCGGGTGGATCACCTTTCAGAAAGAGAACTTTCCTGAAAGAGGACCGTTCGACCCTCAAATTGCGCCATACTATTGCCCTAAATGGGCAAAATTCGTAACAGTTATAAATGAGATCTTTGGGGAATCGCGTCTGGTTTTCCCAGACGTGCGCGTCTGGTTTTCCCAGGCGTGAGTGGACATGAGTGGTGAGGATATTTTTATGAAGATAAGCGGGTTTTTTTTGCTGGTTTTGGCATTCTCTGGTCTGGGGACCACAGAAGCCAGAGCTGAATGGTGGGTAGACGCTGCGAAGCTGCACATTTCGGCCCACATGGAAAACTCCTGCCTGGATTGCCACGGGGATATTGCCGACCGTGGGTTCCACCCCAATCCGGCAGATGTCGACAAAAGTCTGGCGGATTTCTTTAGCGAAGATACCTGTCTGGATTGCCACGATGATGTCATGGATGATCTGGATGGGGGCGTCCACGGCAATGAAGAGATCCGTGGACGGGAAGAACTCGTCAATTGTATTCGATGCCACAAACCCCACAGCCAGCCGCGTCTGGACGATAACCGGATAGGCGCGTTCGATCCCAAAAAGCCCGACCGCGAACAGTGCGGGGTTTGTCACGATGAGCAATCCACGTTGCCCGTTCTTTCCGAAGAGGACCAGGCCTGTATGGCCTGCCATGGCCGCGTCGATCCAAAAAGCTCAGAGGGCAGGGCGCAGATTGAGAAGATCTGTCTGCACTGCCACGGTCTGGAGGGGAGCAGGGCCCGGGAATTGACCGGAGCGCTGGTTTCTCCGATCGATACCGACGCGTACAGAGCCGTTCCCCACGCCGATCTCGCCTGCACCGAGTGCCATTCCGGTGCTGCGGGATTCAACCACTCGGCTCAGGAATCGGGCGATTGTCGACGGTGCCATCTTCCCCACGACGAAAAAATTGCCGGCGATCTCCACGCTGAGGTCCGCTGTGGTGCCTGCCATCTCGGAGACATTGAGCCGGTCAGAGATGCGGAATCCAGGCTCGTAAGTTGGGAGAAGACCACCGAAGTTGGAGCACCTTCGAAAATCCACGAAATGGCCCGGTTAGGCGACGAAGAGGCCTGCAGGAGATGTCACTCTGCAGGAAATCAGGTCGGGGCCGCGGCGATGCTCCTTCCCCCCAAAAGTATCATGTGCATGTCCTGCCACTCGGCTACCTTATCGGTCGGGGACACTCCGACGATCGTCGCACTGATCGTCTTTTTGATCGGCATGGTGAATGTCGTTTCCTTTGGACTGTCCGGATCGATAGCTGGCTGCAGCGATGCTGGGGTTTTCGGCAAACTGCTTCACCTGTTGGGGAGTGCGGTGAAGGCGGTTTTCTCTCCGAAAATCATATCGATCGCCAAGACGATGGTTCTGGATGTCCTCCTGCAGAGGAGACTGTATCGGCAGTCCGGGAAGCGATGGCTCATCCACAGCCTGATTTTCTTTCCGTTTGTCTTCCGCTTCTTCTGGGGGATGATCTCTCTAATCGGCTCTCTATGCAAGCCGGAGTGGGGATCGGTCTGGTCGATGCTGGATAAGAACCATCCGGTGACGGCTCTGCTTTTCGACCTAACCGGCATCATGATTGTTTTGGGCGTTGGGATCGCCTGCCTGCGGGGCAGGCAGCAGGAGCGACTCGATGGGATGCCGGCACAGGATCGAGTAGCTTTGAGGCTGATTGGGAGCATTGTGATGGTCGGCTTCCTTTTGGAGGGGATGCGCATTGCCATGACCGGATGGCCCGAAGGGGCGGGGTTTGCCGTGGTTGGATACGGCATCAGCTTGCTATTCGGGGAATCGACTTTGTGGACCGGAGTTTATGGATATCTGTGGTATGCCCACGCCATCCTGACCGGTCTTTTTGTGGCCTATCTGCCGTTTAGCCGGCTATTACACATCATCATGGCCCCGGTGGTCCTGGCCATGGACGCGGGAGCAGAACGGGAATAAAGCGGGAATCGGATAATCCGTAACGTGCGAATCTGTGAATCGCCTGGGAGGTGAATTTTGGACGAGAAGATAAAACAGTCCCTTATCGACATTGTGGACGAAGGAAACTACACCGATAATTTGATCGATATGGTCTCCTATTCCTACGATGCATCAGAGCATAGCCACAGACCTTCCTGCGCTGTCTGGCCCGGAACGGCTGAACAGATTTCGGAAATCTTAAAGCTGGCCAATAGGGAAAGGATCGCGGTCATTCCCCGGGGGGCGGGAACTGGTCTTTCCGGCAGTGCGATTCCGGCGGAAGGGGGTATCGTCCTCGATCTGAGCCATATGAACGAGATCAAGGAAATCAATTTCGAGAGTCGTCTGGCCGTCGTCCAGCCGGGCGTGGTCTACGGGGAGTTGGAGAAGGCCCTGGCTCAGAACGGTTTCTTCTTTCCTCCCGATCCCTCGAGTGGTAAGGTCGCCACTTTGGGGGGCAACGTGGCCACCAACGCGGGGGGAGTCAAGGGGGCAAAATACGGCACCACCAAAGACTATGTCCTGGCACTCCAGGTGGTTCTGCCCGATGGGCGGATAACCAGGGTTGGTTCCAGGGCCATGAAGAGTGTATCTGGCTACGATATGACCCGCCTTTTCGTGGGATCCGAAGGTACCCTGGGAGTGGTTACGGAGATTACCCTCAAAATCAATCCCAAACCGACTGCGACGAGCACTGCCCGGGCCACTTTCGACAGACTGGAGGACGCCGGAAAGGCGGTCACCCAGATTATGTCGAGTGGTATCCTCCCGAGTGTTCTGGAGATCCTGGGAAAGCACACCATACTGGCCATCAATCAGAATACGGATCTCGGTCTTCCGGAAGTCGAGGCTATGCTTCTGGTGGAGACGGACGGCTACACCAAGGGGGAGACGGATTTCCAGATCGAAAAAGTTATCGAGGTCTTCCATAGAAACAACGTCAAAGAGGTGCGGCGAGCAGAGTCCGAGTCGGAGGTGGCAGAACTCTGGCAGGCCAGAAAATCCGCCTACGCCGTTCTCGCCAGGATCGAGACCCATTTTGTGCTCGAAGATGTTACCGTCCCCATGGCAAAGCTCGCCGATCTGCTCAAGGGGATAGAGGGGATTGCAGGGAAATACGACGTTCAGATCGCCACATTCGGCCATGCCGGTGACGGGAATCTCCATCCGCAGCTTCTCTACGACGGCTATGATCCGGAACAGGTGAAGAGAGTGGAGGCGGCCAGTGCCGATCTGTTCCAATTGGCGATTGATCTGGAGGGCACTTTAACGGGTGAGCACGGGATTGGAATGTCCAAGGCCCCATATATGAAGTTGGAGCACGATCCGGTGGCCATGGATGTGATGGGTGGCATAAAGAAGATGTTCGATCCCAATAATATTCTCAATCCCGGAAAAATGGCTCTCGGTTGAGGAAAATCCAAGGAGGTATGGGTGAGATGGAAGCCAAATACGATTTTGCACGAAAATACCGGGAACAGATCCTGCAATGCTCGCGATGCGGATTCTGCCAGGCGCACTGCCCCGTTTATGGATCGACTCTCCGTCCATCTTTGAACGCTCGCGGCAAGATGCTCCTTTTAAAGGAAGTGATGGATGGGAAGCTGGAGCTGAGTGACGAACTCATCGAAACCCTGTTTCAGTGCACCACCTGCGCCAGCTGTTTCGAAAACTGCCCTTCCGGTGTGGAAGTGCCCGAGATCATCAAGCAGGTAAGAAAAGACATGGTCGATATCGGATCCTGTCACCCGGCTTTTAAGGGGATGAATGAGGTCCTGCAGAAACACGACAATATCTATGCCGAGGATGAACCGGAGGATTTCGAGCGGGAGAGGAACAAACAGGCGGAGAATGTCTATTTTATCGGCTGTGTGGGCTCCTACCGGGAGGATGAAGCCACTCTCGCAACGCTCGACCTCCTGGATCGTCTGGAGGTGGACTACACTCTGATCGACGAAGTCTGCTGTAGCGGGGTCCTGGAAGATGTCGGTTATCAGATAAATGGAGATCTGGTCCGAAAAAATCTGGATAATATCTATGCAACGGGCGCCCAAAGGGTGATAACCGGCTGCCCCTACTGTTTTCGGACGTTCAAAAACAAGCCCCAGTATGCAGAGCTCAGGGAAAAGGGGATCGAGATCGTCCATATGAGCCAGTTCCTCACGGATTTCGATCTGGGAGTCAAGACCGATAAAAGAGTGGCGTATCACGATCCCTGCGATCTGGGAAGGCATTGCGGCATTTACGAGGAACCCCGGGATACCATCCGGAAGATTGCCGATGACTTTGTCGAGTTGCCCCACCATCATGCCGATGCGCTCTGCTGCGGAGCGGGGGGCGGAGTGCGCGGGGCGTTTGCCAAAAATTCGATAGCTATGGCCCGGCGCCGGCTCGAAGATGCCGAAGAGGTGGGCGCTGAGGTAGTGCTTACCGAATGCAACTCCTGTGCCCACAATCTGGGAAATGCCAAGCTGCGCAAGCAAAAATTCAAGATCCAGAACATAACTGAGTTTGTAAACGAGTTGATGGAAGAGGCGGAATAAAAACCGATCTCAGACGGGGAGAGCGGGACGCCGACAGTATGGGGAAACCGTGGCGTCCCGGTCCATCCCATGAAAAAAAACGAAGGAGGAAGACCGATGGAAATCCAGGGATACAACATGCCGGACGACCTGTATTACGAAGAGAACCATTTCTGGGTCAAAGAGGAAGGGGATCTTCTGGTCATGGGAATGGATGATTTCGCCCAGAAGACGGCGGGAGAGATCGTCTATGTCCAGCTTCCCGACGAGGGAAAAAAGTTGAAAGTTACCAAAAAGTTCGCCAGTCTGGAATCGGGCAAGTGGTTGGGAAAGGTCTTCGCTCCGGTAAACGGGGAACTGGTAGAGGTGAATGAAGAGCTGGAGACCAGCCCGGAATTGATCAATCAGGACTGTTACGGAAAAGGCTGGATGTACAAGATCGATCCGAGCGACAAGAGCGAATTGGGCGATCTGATCCAGGGCCAGGAGGCGGTTGAGAAATGGGTGCTGGCTGATATTGAAAAGTATGCAGAGTAAGGGTGATTGCTTGCCCTTTTTGTGCGTATTTCTTTCCTCACATCTTAAAGTCCACCCATATTCGGAGTAAAACCGGGCGGAGGTAGGGGTATATGACCAATTCTGACTACAGTATCAGGCAGCTTATGGAAGTGGAGGCCTGCACCAACTGCCAGGTCTGTGCAGATGTCTGTCCCGCCGTTACCGCTGCCCAGGATGGGGAACTCTCCGGGGTCTACCGAATAAAAAGTCTTAAAGAGATTGCCAAAGGCAGAGGGGGGCTTTTTCGGAAGTTTTTCGGAAAGAAGGGGCCGACCAAAGAGGAGAGGGGGCATTTCGGCGATACGGTCTTCCGCTGTACTCTTTGCGGGAATTGCCAGGAGGTTTGCCCTGTGGGCATCAACCTCAAGAAGCTGTGGATCTCCCTTCGCCACGACATGGTGCATTCGGGAACTTTCCCCAAGAAGATCAACCTGATTCGGGACAATCTGGAGGAAAGCCACAACGTTTTTGACGAGGACAATGAGGAGCGGGCCGAATGGGTGGAAGACATGCGGGATCCCCCAGACGATGGTTTTATCAAGGACCAGGCCGAGGTGGTCTATTTTACGGGCTGCACGGCCGCTTATTTTCCGTTGGCGCAAAAGATACCGGTGGCCTTTGCCCAGATTATGGAAAGAAGTGGAGTGGATTTAACTCTGCTGGGTGAGGATGAATGGTGCTGCGGGTTTCCCCTGCTCGGGGCCGGCTCGATGGACATGTTTCAGCAGTTCCTCGAGCACAATCTTGAAGCGGTGCGGAAGAAAGGGGCCACAAAGGTCGTTTTAGCATGTCCTTCGTGTTACCAGATGTGGCGCGAGTTTTATCCCCATGAGTTCGAGATTTCCCACGCCAGTCAGTTTATCGTCGAACTGATCAAGGGGAACCGGGTCCCGCTTCAGGAGCTACCGTTGAAGGTCACCTATCACGATCCGTGTGACCTGGGTAGAGGGGCACGGGTTTTTGATGAGCCCAGAGAAGTGATCCATTCCATCCCGGGCGTCGAACTCGTCGAACTCCCCAACAACCGGGAAAACTGCCAGTGCTGCGGTGGAGGCGGAAACCTGGAGATGGTGGATGCCAAGCTGGCAGCAGAGATTGCCGGGCAAAAGATCGAAGAAGTTATATCCACCGGGGCTCAGGCGGTTGTCACTTCCTGTCAGCAGTGCGTGCGGACCTTGACGACATATGTAAAGAGAAATAAAATTTCTATAGAGGTCATGGATATCACTCAGCTCGTTCACAGGGCACTCGAAAAATAGCTTTCTCTTTAAACCGCACACCAAGCATTCGCAGAAGTAAAACAGGGACAATCCTCTAACGGGATTGTCGCTGTTTTTTGAGTCACTCCAAAGAGAGGATCATCTGAAAATGGAATTGCTCAACCTGGGGAAGGTCCCCTGGCTCGAATCGCAGTCGATCTATCACGCTCTCGCAACCCTGGGAAGGGAGACCCTGGTCCTGCTTTCTCCCTCAACACCCTATGTCTGCATCGGTTTCCACCAGGATCTGGAACAGGAGGTGGATGTCGACTTTTGCCGAAAAAACGACATTCCGATCATCCGGCGCGAAGTAGGAGGAGGAGCGGTATACCTGGACGGGAATCAGTTCTTTTTTCAGCTGATCCTCGACAAAGAAAACCCGGAAATTCCCAGGAACAAAGAGAGTTTCTACAAGAAATTTCTCCAGCCAATTATCGAAACTTACCGGGCAATAGGGGTTCCTGCAGAATACAAACCGATCAATGATCTGGTCGCCGGAACGCGCAAGGTCTCGGGTACAGGGGTTGGGGAGATCGGCGATTGTGTCGTTTTTGTGGGCAATATCATCATGGATTTCAACTACGAGATGATGGCGCGAGTTCTCAAGGTGCCGGATGAGAAATTCCGCGACAAAGTCCACAAGACGATTGAAGCCAACCTCTCCACTATAATTCGCGAACTGGGGGCGGAAGAGGCGGGAAAATGGGATGAGGAAAGGGTTAATTCTCTGATGGTCGAGGAGTGGGGAAAATTGCTGGGTCCCATGGAGCCGGGTGAGATCGATTCAGAGCTGCAGGCCAAGATGGATGAGCTGAGTGTCGAGATGATGGGCGACGAGTGGCTCTATCAGAAAGGGAAGCTGGCTTCCGGCCGCGACATCAAAATCCGGGCCGGGGTAAATATGGTGCACAAAATGCACAAGGCGATCGGGGGATTGATCCGGGCCGATTTCGAGGTGGCGGAGGGGATATTGGGGGATGTCAGTCTGTCCGGGGATTTCTTCTGTTTTCCAGACGATGCGGTCACCCGGCTCGAAGCAAAACTCGAAGGAAGACCGATTGAAGAAACCCGCGCCCTGGTCGAAGGGTTCTACTCCGACAAGGAGATCGATACACCGGGGATCGGTATAGAGGACTGGCTGCAGGTTTTGGATGCTGGAGCTGTGTGAAAAACGGAAAACCCAAAAAAAGGGAAAGGACGATTTTGAACGACGGGACCAAGAGATGCGCAAAGCCAGAGAAGAAGCCGAATAATCCGAATTTTTCCTCTGGCCCTTGTGCCAAACGGCCGGGGTGGAATCTGGAAGTGTTGCAGGATGCTCTCACCGGGCGCTCGCATCGATCGAAGCCGGGACGGGCGAGGATCAAAGAGGCGATTGAGCGCACCAAGAAGGTGCTGGAGTTGCCGGACGACTATCGAGTCGGCGTGGTGCCGGCTTCGGATACCGGGGCTGTGGAGATGGCGCTCTGGTCGCTGCTGGGGGAGCGGGGTGTCGATGTGCTGGCCTGGGAGAGCTTTGGCAAGGGTTGGGTCACGGATATTACAAAGCAGCTGAAGCTGGAGGATGTGCGGATTTTCGAGGCGGACTACGGGCAGATTCCGGATCTGGAAAAGATCGATACCGATCGGGATGTGGTTTTTACCTGGAACGGAACGACTGCCGGGGTTAAGGTGCCGCACGCGGACTGGATCGCCGATGATCGGCAGGGGCTGACGATCTGCGACGCGACTTCTGCAGTCTTTGCGATGGAACTGCCCTGGAAGAAGCTGGACGTGGTCACCTATTCCTGGCAGAAGGCGATGGGAGGGGAAGCGGCCCACGGCATGCTGATTCTCTCGCCGCGAGCGGTGGAGCGGCTGGAGAGCTACAATCCGCCGTGGCCGATGCCCAAGATTTTCCGGATGACCAAGAACGGCAAGCTGAACGAGGCGATCTTCGTCGGGGATACGATCAACACCCCTTCCATGGTCTGCGTGGAGGATGCCATCGATGTGCTTAAGTGGGCGGAGGAGATCGGGGGGCTGCAGGGGATGATCTCTCGTTCACAGGTGAATCTGGAGGCGTTTAGCCGCTGGGTGGAAAAGAGCGAATGGGCGGCTTTTCTGGCAGAGGATGAAGCGATCCGTTCCAATACCTCGATCTGCTTCAAGATCGTCGACCCCTGGTACGCGGCGCTGCCGGCGGAGGAACAGGCGGCGAAAGCGAAGGAACTGGTGGGACTGCTGGACGGGGAAGGGGTGGCCTACGACATCGGCTCATACCGGGATGCTCCTCCCGGGCTGCGCATCTGGAGCGGCTCAACAGTGGAGACGAGCGATATCGAGGCGCTGATTCCCTGGCTGGACTGGTCGTTCGGGGAGATCAAAGCGGCTGCGAGCTGAATCGGAAAACCCGAGGGATATGAGAAGGGCGGGTCGATATCGACCCGCCCTTCTTTTTATTTTACCCATTGACAGGGATCTACTGGAAATATATGTAAAAATCCTGTCACAAATCAGATAAAAAATCCCTCTCCTCTTTAGATTTTTCCCACGAGGTCGGCCCAATGATATTTCCTGCCGGATACAATAATACGAAGCCCCAGGAGCGACCTGGTGGCCACATTTATTCTTCTGCCGAGATTTGGCAGATGTTCAGCGCCTGTCGCGCCGGCGATCTGGAAGAAGTCCGCCATCTGGTCGAGGGATGTCCCGGCCTGGTCCATTGCGAGTACAACTATACGCCACCGATCCATTTCGCCGTGAGAGAGGGGCACCTTCCTTTGGTGCGCTATTTATTCGACTGTGGTGCAGATCCGACTTATCGGACCTACCGATTCAAAGATTCTTTGCTGCAGATGGCGCAGGAGCGGGGATATGACAAAATCGCCGGAATTATTGAGGAGGCTCTTGCCCGTCGCTTTCCGCTCTCTGAAAAGATCGGCACTTTGCTCGAAGCTGCGGGAGTGGGGGATATCGACAGAATGCGTCAGCTGCTGGATGCGGACGGTGAACTGGTGCGCGCCAGCAACGAGACCGGCGATACGGCGCTGCACCTGGCCTGCGCCGGGGGACACGCTGCCATTGCGGAACTTCTGCTGGATCGAGGCGCGGATCCCGAAGCGGTGCGGAGCGATGGCTTTAAGCCGATCCATAGCGGCGTGTTCCACAACCGTCAGGGATACGTGCGACAGGGAGGAGCGCCGACCGACACGCTGCGCGCCGGACGGATCGCAGGATTGCTGCTGGAGCGGGGTGCGGCCTACAACATCTTCCTCGCCGCCGTCTTCGGGGATATGGCGGCCGTGAAACGCTGGCTTGCAGAGGATTCGGAGCTGGCGAATTTTGCGGATACCCACCAGCGTCGGCCCCTCTCCGCTGCCGCCTGGAGGGAGGATGTGGAGATGGTGCGGCTGTTGTTGGAGCACGGTGCCGATCCAAACCTTTCCGAGAGAGACTGTCCCAGAGGCCACGCCCTGTGGATCGCGTCTTATCGAGATAATGTGGAGATGGCCCGGCTGCTTTTGGAGAACGGTGCCGACCCGAACGGTACGGTTGAGTCGGGGGGGCGGGTGCTGGTGCACGCCAGAGCAAACGACGAGTTGTATCAGTTGCTCGTAGACCACGGGGCCGAGATCCGGGAAGCTCCCCGGGAAAGGCTCCACAATGCCATCTCGGACGACGACCTGGAGGCGGTGGAGCGGATTCTCCAGGAACACCCCGAACTGGCTACTGATCCGGGAATGTTCTGGGGAGAGGGGATTCTGGCCATACCTGCCAGGGAGATTCAATGGGAGATGATGGATCTGCTGCTGCGCTATGGTGCCCGGGTGCCCGACGTGAGCAAGTGGGGCTGTAGTTACTATTTCAGGCACGTCGATGTGGCCAGGTATCTGCTGGAAAAGGGCATGAATCCCCGGCACATGAACTGGCACCACACCACGCTGCTCCACGATATGGCCCACGACGGCCATGTCGAAAAGGCGCAGTTGCTCCTGGAGCACGGAGCTGAAATTGACGCCGTCGATGAGGAATATCGTTCGACGCCGCTGGGATTAGCCGCCCGAGCGGGACAGGGGGAACTGGTGGAACTCCTGCTCGAACGCGGAGCGAACCCGACGACATCCGGCGCCACCTGGGCTACGCCGTTGACCTGGGCGCGCCAGCGCGGGAACGGAGATATCGCAGAACGGATCGAGCGGGCAACGGGAAGTGCATAGGGTTTTATTTTATAGCTTTTCCCCCCAGCCATACGTCCAGTCGGAGACGGAGAAGCCGACATTACTGTAGAACGCAAAGGCTCGATGGTTGTCCCACGCCGTGCTGATCCCCGCTCGTCGATACCCCAGTGCGTGGGCGTCATTCAGGGTCTGCTGAAGCAGGTATTTTCCGATCTTCTTTTTCTGCCAGGGTTTCCCAATACTCGGCCATTTCACGAATCCCCGATCTTCCAGAACTTCGGCTTTATGACGACCCAACGGCCCCACAATTGCTGAACTGGCGAAGCGAGTTTGGTCGGAGGGAGGGTATCGACCGGAGCCAGCAATTTATAAGCGCATTCTCTGGTGTACCCCTCCGATCTCACTCTGAGTTTCTCGAAGCATTCCTGGCGAGAAATCGGATAGAACCAAATCCCACTCGGCAGGAATTCGGTCCCGATTCTTAGCCCACAAGAGTCCAGTCCCACAACCCAATTCTAGGATCCTACTCTTTGGGGGACAGCGGATTTGGTCAAAAACCCACCTATGCCATCCGTATTTGTTCGTACTGAAACGATCATGGAGTTGAACCCTTGCATTAAGATTCGATGCATTCTTGTACTGATTTGTTAGTAGCAAATGAGGATCTGAAAGTTTTCTCATAGAGTATAACCTGACTCATGATGGTGTCTAACGGTCTCACAATTCACGACCCCGCGTATGCGAGGTGGGCGGAGCCCCAAGGAGCGCAAGCGACGCAGCGGTAGGGTCAAGGAATGGCGCCTGAGATTTAAATGAAACCCCAGAAAATCAAAGCCTTCACGCTCCATCGCCACCCATCGCGTCTTGGTCGGATGCAGCGTAAGTTGAAGACCCTCCAGTAATTGCCCGATAATACGCAGCGCCTGCTCTGCCTTGGTCTTACTCCGGCAGATCAGCACCATATCATCGGCATACCGGATCAGGCTCCACAACGATCCGACACGCCTGTTGGACTACACGGTCTCGTATCGTAGGAATGCCCAGGGGGCGTTGGCGACCATCCGGCTTGGGGGTATACACCCGCAGCACCGGCTGCGGTCGATACCGCTTTGCCTTCAGATCCGCCGCAAGCGTTTGGAGAAAGGACTCGACGCCCTGGCTTTCTATCGCTTCGATAGATACGCCATCGACGCCGGCCGCACCTCCATTCGCTCGTACTTCTTGCCAGGCCCGCCACAGAATATCAGGCCGGAATAGACGGTCATAGAGCGCATGGAAACGACGCTGATCATGCCTCTTGGCCGCCAGGTAGAGCCTGCGCTGGAGTTGGCGTGAGCTTTCTTTGGGGTGTGGTTGGCCCTCTCGGGCATGCACCATCACGTACCTCCTCGCTGGGCACGGTTGAAGTAGAGGTCCTTCCCTCCGACCAAGTTGTGTTGTCTTGGTCCTCAGCAGTACTATGACCTCCTCCGATTGCTCATACGGCCTTCCTCCGGATTTCACAGATGCTGCTTATACCAGAGGTTATAGAGGATGTGGGCCTCTAACCGTATGAGCCCTCCCTTGTTCCACCATCGACTGTCCCTACATTCCGCTCCCCCTACGCCGGAGGGTCCTTCGAGGCTGCATCCAGAATCTTCGCCTCTTCCATGGCCTTCACCCCAATTCAACGGACTCGGCTCCCTCTGGCTCCCTTGCGGGTAACATAACGACGCTGCAGGATTCCCTTGATGGTACGGACTGTAGTTTTGCTCCTCCTTCGCGGAGGGATACGCCGCTTCAGCACCTCCAGTTACCCGGAAGCACTGGACGCCTGCTACAGGGCTCTCTGGCGATTACCCCGACCGGACTTGCACCGATGAGCAGATGGTAGCTTGCAAGGCACACTAAATGGATGTGTTAGACGAAGTGGAGTCTTATTCCTGCATCAATACCAAATCCACATGGATTAACGGAATGTTCACCCGCGGACACGATTTCCGTCAGTCCAGAATCAGCGAACGAGAAAAGTGAATCACCGTCAACTCAGCACCACCGATCATCCGTCAGCTGCAACATATGTTAGCGCATCGGCACTTCGATCTTAGCAGGATCAAAGCACCTCATTGTCATTGTAGCCGAAAAGCTTGAGTCAGTGATGAGTCTCTTTCTGTTGTCAGTCTCTCTTATCCGTTTCCCCGATCCGGCCCGCTGCTCCGCCGATGTTCGGGACAACCCGCGAGCGCTCAATGGCGGCATTCAAGTACACCATATTGCCAACGGAGTTTTGCAGGAGACTGCCGTCCGCGAAAAGAAGGAGATTGATGGTGACTGGAATGCCCGCTGTTTGGCACTTCCGAACGTAGTCGACCAGTGCTTGGCGATCCAGAACCGTCGCCTTCCGATTGCTGGTCATCACCCAATCGTCTTCCATGGCAATCAGGAAGTGCATGGGAAGATCCTTCGCAGGACCGTAGTCTACGATGGACGTATCCGGCACATCCGAAATTGAGAAGACCTCACCGGCGTAGTAGTCCTGCCACTCGGTGACGGTGGGTAACACCCAGGAGTTGAGCGCCGTCGCGCGATCCGGGTTCCCCATCCGCATGATGCTGCGGAGCTCAATATAGTTGAAGTCGGGGTAACGCTCCGCGAGTTGGTACCAGCCGTCCAGCCAGTAGCCGGAGACTTTGGCCCCGTAATGCGCCCCAAACTCCGATAAGATCTCGTCAAGGTTCGTGGACAACTTCGTGATGTCGATCGCGTCATTCCACCGCGAGGTGTCTCCGCTGTGAACGATCGCTTTAGAGATGACGTGCGTCGGAAAGTAGGCCAGAAACCGGATGTTGCGCTCGCTGAGCGCATCCGCAAGCTCCATAACAAGATCACGCTCCGTGGTGTGATCTGAGCCATGAATCGCAGCCCAGGATTCAAGCGGCGCCGGGATGAAGGGGTAGGCGTGGCCCATAGTGAAGAGCACGTAGCCGAGGTCCATATCCTGCGCCTGATCGGCGAACCGCTCCACATCGAAGCTGGCAACCATGTCCGCGAAGCTGAGGTTGCTACCCTCCCGATCCACCGATTGGGATGTGTAGTGAAACATCCCTCCATAGACTGCGTCCCGCATCCAGGTCAGGTCGGCGCGACCCACCGCGGCCTGCTCCTGTTGGCTCATCACGGCGCTCTCCGCCTCTACTGGGGTCAGTTCGATGCCGCGCAGTGCCATGGCAAACGTCCCGTCCGGAACATTCTTCGTCTCAAGCACGAGCCAGTGACTGCCCGCGGACAGCCAGACTGGCTCCGCGAGGCGCTTCCTTTCGAAACGCTGGTTGCCGTCTTCTGCCTCTCTTCCGGGAATCAAGTAACCACGCGTCTGCTCCAGTGTGTATTCGATGGTTGGCTGGTTCTCCGCCGTCACAGCCACGGTAAAGCCGTTTCCGCTGGCAGGAACCGCTTGTAGAACATCTACAAAGTACTGTCCTGTCGTTGGCGCGTTTACCTGCCACACAAACTGGCCTGTAGCTTTCATGATCACGACGATTTGCGAGATGGCGTCGCCCCAGATATAGGACTGCCCCCCTTTGATGGACCCGTGCAGCGGCAGTAGAACGGACTTCCCGTAAGGATTCAGTGTCACGTCCGCCCGTGCCGGTGGAGGGAAAGACTGAAGCGCCAGGAACAGCATCGAGCAGACAAGGACTCGGTGGAGTCTGTGCCACCAGGAACCGTCCGCTGTCTGCGAACCACCGCGGGATGCTCCACTCCCACCATCTTGCTCCTTCCTGCTCCTTGCTCTAACTAGTGATTGAACGGCGGCGAGTATGCAGTATATCTCTCGATATCCTGGAGATATACTGCAAGGTTCTGATCTTATTTTCCCATTTCATCTAACTCATGGGTTACCAACGTACGGCGGGAATCCGTAATCTTAGGCAAAAATTCCCAACATACGTCAGGTATCTATCCAGAAATAGAAACCATAGGGACGTACGTCGGGAATCTCTGCCTAAGGGCGATTGCCGCCCCTTCCTCTTGCGCTGGATTTCGGTTTTCAGCGTTTTTTCTTTGCGACTTTCTTCTTCGCTGGTGCCTTCTTTTTCTCGTTCTTCGCCTTCTTGCCGGCCTGCAGGCGGTTGGCCGTGCCCACCGAGCCGATGTGCAGCGTGTCGTATGCCTGCTGGGAGCTCTCGAAGGGTCCCTGATGATCGGCGCTGCCGTGCCACTGCAGGTTGGTGAACATCGGGTTGGGGCGACCGGTCTCCTTCTCCCGTTTGGCGACCCAGGCGTCCAGGCGCTCGCGCAGCATGGCGACGACGCCCGGCTCTTTTTTGGCCAGATTGTTCAGCTCCAGCGGATCCTGGATCAGGTTGTAGAGCTCGACTTCCGGCTTAAAGTGGAAGTCCGGTTCCAGGGCGACCATCAGTTTCCACTCGGGAGTGCGCCAGCCGTGCTTGCGCATCCAGGTGCACTCGGTGAGGTAGAAGTCGGAGTAGTTGGCCGCCTTCTCGCCGCGGATCAGCGGCATCTGGGAGGCGCCGTCGAACTTGATTTTGGTGCGGATGCCGAGGATTTGCAGGAGGGTCGGCATCAGGTCCTGGTGTAGAGTGAAACCGGAGACGCGCTGGCCGATCGGAAGCTTGCCGGGCAGGCGCAGGATCAGCGGCACGTGCAGGGTGTTGTCGTAGATACCGTGGTGGTCGTACCAGCACTCGTGTTCGTACAGGGTTTCGCCGTGGTCGCCGTTGAGCACGACCAGGGTGTCATCGGCGATACCCAGTTCCTCCAGGCGGGTGAGGAGACGCTGGATCGAAGCATCCATGTAGGCGATGGCGCCGTCGTACTGGGCATCGATGTATTTGTGGTCGGTGACGCCCGGGGGCATCCAGTCGGCGAAGTAGTCGCAGAACGGTTTGAAGGTGAAGACCGGCTCCATCGACTTGTTGTCCGGATCGAACTCGTCGCCGCTGTAGAACATCCGCTCGAAGGGGGCCGGCGGCAGATACGGGGAGTGCGGATCCATATGGCGCAGGAAGAGGAGAAACGGCTCGTCCTCGGCCGCCAGGCGATCGAGTTCGGGGACGGTCACTGCGTTGAGATTGTCTGCCTTGGGGCTGCGCCCCTCGGCCAGACTGCCCCAGCCGGAGTAGTCGAGGTAGTTGTCGAAGCCGCGGGAAGCGGCGTTGCCGGTAAAGCCGACGCAGGTGGTGTTGTAGCCGGCTTCGCGGAGCACTTCCGGTAAGGTCTGGACGTCGGTGGGGAGTCCTCCGCGATGACGCAGGGCCACGGCGGTGGTCGAGAACGAGTCGAGCCCGGTGAGCATGGAGGCGTAGGCCGAGGTGGTCGGGACGTGTGGTGAGTAGTTGCGCTCGAAGAGCACCCCCTGCGAGGCCAGGCGGTCGATATGGGGCGTGGTCTGGTGGTGGTATCCATAACAGCTCATCCGATCGGCGCGGATGCTGTCGATACCGAAGAAGAGGATATTCGGCTTCTTGCGCGGCATGTCGAACCTTCTTTGAAAAGTGTGTGGATTGGTTTCTGTCGCGCCGGACGAAAATATGACTCCATCGGGCGTTTCGAGAATTTATGGCGATCTTCGGGCAACGGTGGAAACGGGAATTCCCTCTGCTCGATGGCGAGATCAGAACATCCGTTCCGCGTGGGACCGATATCCCGCGCCCCATTGCAGATGGTGAATCCAAAGAGCCATAGTAAAGGGTTTTTATAGAGGCGTCAAGTAGAGCGAAAACCGCTTGCCCGCGGGGGGCTGGATGGCGTAGTTTGGGGATCGTGAAGGGGAGTGCGGTCTTGCTGTTTTTCCTTCGGATGGTCCACTGGATCTCCTATCCCCGGTAGCTTCGGATTGCGCGCTGGGGCAAGTCGCAGGAGGGGCGCGCGAATTCTCAACGATTTATTGGATGGAGCTGGAATGGTATGGTTGGTAAAAGGACGATCTTGCTCTCTATCTGCATCGCCGGATTACTGGGTGGATGTGGTGGGAAGAAGGAAAAGGAAACTGCCAGGCCGGCGCAGATCGCTCCCGCCAAAAAAGATGGGGTGAGTGAGGAAGGGCTGGTCCAACAGGAGGGCGGGGCTGTCGCGAAGAAGGCGGAGAGCGCTAGAGGGCGGATAGTGGGGGAGGCTGCGGGAGGGGCGAAGCAGGAGATGGGGTTGGCTCGCCAGCGGCTGGTCGATTCCGGTTTGAGTGACGAAGCGCGAATGGAGGCGGCCGGTTCTCTGTTGAGTGCCGATGTCGAGGGGTTGGTCCGCGCCTATGGGGAGGGGGAGAATGCCCGGATTATTCGGAAGTTGATCGAGGAACGAGCAGAGGTGGCGGATGAGGAGGTCCTGCCGCTGATCGCGGGACTGTTCGAAAAAGTGCAGGGGGAGGAGCGGATCGATTTCGAGCAGTACTTTCTCGCCTTTGATCGGCGGCCGGTAGAGCGGCTGATCACTCCCCTGTTGCGCGCTGACGATCGAGGGCTGGCGATGCGGGCGATGGACACCCTGGCGAAGATGAAATCGAAAGTCGGAGCGGACTCGATTGCGTCGTTGCTGCAACATCCGGAGGAATGGAGACGGATCGGCGCGGCCCACGCGATCGGTGAAATCGGGGGAGATCGGGCGGTGGGGCGGCTGATGGGAGTGCTGGACGATCCGGTATATTCCGTGGTCAACGCGGGACTGGTGGGACTGGGGAGACTGGAAGCGAAGACGGCGTATGAGCGCATCTCCGGGATGCTGACGGACGAGAATCTCCACGTGCGTAAGCACGCGGCGATTGCCCTGGGAGAGATCGGCGATCGACGGGCGATCCCGGAGGTGCGGAAGCTGGCCAAAGAGGACCCGGATTCCGGGGTGCGCTTTATGGCCGGGAGGGCGCTCAAAAAACTGGAGGGAACCCCATGAGGATGGCGCAGTTTGCGTATCTGCTGATCTGCGCTCTCCTGTTTCTCGGAGGGTGCGACAAGGTCAAAGAGCTGTTCGGTTCGGATGATGAGAAGAAGGAGGAAGAAGAGGTGATTTCTCCGGACGGCGGAGACGTAGCGGACGGTGGAGATCTGCCGGATGAGGGAGGAGATGGAGGTGATGTGGCCGATCCCGGAGAGGATGGGACATCGGGGGGCGGGCCGGCCGATCCGCCCTACGGTTCGGAGGTGATCTTCCCGAGCGGTATGCGTCTGGACGGACTCGTGCAGGATGCGGCGCTGACCGGGACTTATCCGAATCCGAGCAGCGGCAGCTTTCGCTTCGGGAGCGATAAGCGGCGACACTACGCTGCGGTGGGGTATTTCATCGATATCCCGGGTCTGTCCCGGGACGAGCGACGGGCCAAAGTGAGCGAGAATTTCCAGCTTGAGGAGTACGTCGGTCTGGCTGAAGGAAATGGGGAGAGTCGCATCTACGTCGACGCGCAGGTCGCCTTCCACGCCCAGGAACTGCGCTATGCCTGGGGCGGTCCTCTGACTCTGACCTCCGCCTTCCGCAGCCCGGAGCACAACGACGCGATCGGCGGCTCGACGTTCAGTCGGCATCTGTACGGGGACGCCGTCGATATCGGCACCAGCTCGACATCCATGGCCTGGGATCTGTACAATCTGGCGAAGTTCCTGGACGTCAGCTATCTGGAGCCGTCGGATTTGACCATCGTCGGCAAGAACAGCCCCTGGATCCACATCGACGACCGGGGCTGGCCGTTCAATACACCCGAAACCCGTTAGGAGGGGAAACCATGGGTACTGCGAGAATGTCGGCTGTCGCCCTGCTGCTCCTCGGGCTAGCGTTTCCACTTGAGGGTAGAACTCATCGGCTGATGGGGGAGGTGGAGATCGCCGCTCCCCGTTTTGCAGAGGGGGACCTGGATGGAGACGGAAAAAATGAACTGGTGATCGGCGGTCGGGTGGGGCCTTTCAGACCGGTGACCGATCCATCTGAATTGAAAAGCGCTCGGATTGAGGTGTATGCGGATGGGGGTGGTTGGATGGAACTGAAGGGGAGGTCGGAGGAACTCGATCTGGTCGAAGATGTTGCCGTCGGGGATCTGGACGGGGATGGCCGGGCGGAGATCGTGGCGGTTGGAGGAGAGCGGATCTGGGTTTTGCGCTACGAATCTATGGAACTGCGGGTTGAAAAAGTGGAAATCCTGACGACCGGGCGCCTCAGGCGATTGGCGGTCGGCGACGTGGACGGAGATGGGCGCGCCGAGGTTGCCGTGGCCGAGATGCGACCCGGAAGAGGGGAGGAGGTGCCGGAGACGGAAGTCCGCTTCCTGCGTTTCGACGCCGGCTGGCGGGAGTGGAAATCCCTGCAGCTACAGCTGCACGTGGGCGATCTCTGTCTGGCCGATCTGAATGGGGATGGGACGATGGAGTTGGCTCTGGAGCAGGGGGCAGAGGAGATGGGAGGACAGGTGAGCGTGTACGATCTGGGTGGGTGGGCGATTCGGGAACTGTTGACCCGGCAGACTACCCGCGACCGGAAGCGCGCTCTGAGTCTGGCGGTGCAGCGGGGGGAGGAAAGGGCGCTGTTGGGGGTGGGAGCTGTGAACGGACAGATCGGCATCTGGCGGTTGCGCGGTGGAAGTCTGGAGCGGGTGGAGGAACTGATCGCTCCGGGAAAGGGACTCCGCGGTTTGCTGCTGACCGGTCCATCAGGTGGCGAGGGCACGCGTGTGATTTCGGGAGTTGCTTTTCCCGGGATGGAGAACAGTCGAATCTGGATGACAGAAGGGGCGGATTTTCCGCCGCATTGAAATCGAAGGGAGGAGACATGGGAAAGTTGAAAGTAGGCATCGTCGGAGTGGGAGGGATCGCGGGTGCCCACCTGCCGGGGTGGGAAGCGTCGGAAGACGCGGAACTGGCGGCCGGCTATGACATGAACGAAGAGGTGCTGCTGGGCTGAAAGGTAACAGATCGACCCGGAAAGAAGCCTCCGGAGGCTCCTGATTATTGGGAGCGCCGGAGGTTTCTTTTAGCAGATTAATCTATTTCAATTAAACTATAAAAAAACTTGACGAGTGAACTTTTGTTCAGTATATTTATGTGCAGTAGATAGCGGTGCTAAAAAAGGGGTTGCCAACCCCGTATTCCAGTCCTTCAAAGTCGGTCTGGAGGACGGCCACGAACCACCAGCTGGAGGGTTTGCCGATGAACCGGAAACTGCTCAATCGCGGGGGGATGAAGGGGGAGATCATCGAGATAGGGCTGACCTATCTCATCGTATCGATCATGGTCATCCTGAGTTTCCCCATCTACAGCTTAATGGCATGAATTCAACGGAGGGAAAAATAAACATGCCGAAGATTGAAAAGGATCGCATCGAGAGAGCGGCTCGGATCTACGCGAGCAACCACGATGCCGGCCTCGCCCTGGGGATTGCTCCGGGGAGCTTTGGACGCCTCTGCAGGCGCTACGGGGTCGAGACGCCGCAGGCGCGCAAGAAGCGGCGGCGCGAGCACTGGAGAGGAGAACGCCGGGGGGAATCCCTATAGGGATATAGAGGGCGGAACGTCAACGCCCCCGGGTAATCGATAAGCCGAGAAAAAGGAGTGCAGTTATGTCGCGCGGAAGTGTTAATAAAGTCATTCTGATCGGCAATCTGGGAGCCGATCCCGAAATCCGGTTCACACCCAGTGGTGCACAGGTGGCCAACGTCAATCTGGCCACCTCCGAAAGCTGGACCGACAAGAGTGGGGAGCACCAGGAACGGGCGGAGTGGCACCGCATCGTTCTGTGGCGGAAGCTGGCCGAAATCGCCGGTCAATATCTAAAAAAGGGGAGCCGGGTCTACATCGAGGGCAAACTGCAGACTCGCAGCTGGGAGGATCAAAAGGGACAGAAGCGATACATGACCGAGGTCGTGGCAAACAATATAGAGATGCTCAGCGGATCGGGCGGATCACCTGAGTTCGAGGCCGATCGCGGCCAAAACAGCGTCGATCACGGCAATAACGGCAGAGAGGCGGTTCCCGTCGGGGGGAACGGAATGGAAGACAGCCTGCCTTTCTAAAAAAAGGGGACTCGAGATGGGGAGAGGTCGCGTTCCTTCGGGAGCGCGGCCTTTTCTCTTTTTCATCCGCTTCTGAAAGCCTTGACATCGGTATAGAATGTTCCCAAATTGGGAATGTAATGATTCCCTGAGATCATATCATCATGCATGTCATCACTCAAAAGAGGCTACAGGAATTCTGGCGGGATCATGCAGATGCAGAAACCTCTCTGAGGATCTGGTTATCCGTGGTGAGAAAGAAGCAGTATTCTTCCCCTCATGAGGTCCGTCGTGATTTCCCTTCTGCCAGCTTTCTGGGGCAGTGGCGCACGGTTTTCAATATCAGTGGGAAGAAATATCGGCTGGTGGTCGATATGCGATATGACCTGGGGAGAGTATATGTCCGTCACGCCCTCACGCCTGAAGAATACGACCATCGGACACAGGAGGGCACTCTTTGAACGCATCACAGGAATCCAGGGAGTATTCTATGGCTGGAGTTCTCGATTTTACCAAACCTCACGTTCTCAAGAACGAGGACGAATATAGCGCGGCTGTAGCCGAAATCGACGATCTGCTCGCTAGCGACCCCCTTCCCGGATCCGAAGAGTACGATCGGTTGGAGTTTCTTTCCGTCCTTGTACAGGCATATGGAGAGGCGTTCTGCCCGATCGATGAAAAGCCTAGTCCTCAGGAAGTGGTGGATTTTATGCTGGAACAGAAAGGGTTGACGCGGGCCGATCTAGCGCAATGGATGGGTGGAAGAAGTCGGGTTTCGGAATTTTTCAGTGGTGTCCGTCGTCTTTCTATCCGGCAAATTGAAACCTTGAGAGATAGGCTGGGAATCCCTGCGGATCTTCTTCTTGGGGAGGCCAAGAAGATTTAGCGTTTTCAGGCAGCCGGGTTTTTTGTGATGTCATAGAGAATAGCCATCGAGAAGACAATGAGTCGTGCCGATGCGCGGAGCGCAAAGTTCGAGAAATACCGGGAACAGACGCTGTTCGATCGGCTGGATGCCGAAGATCAGGTCTGTATTTGGGAGATTGTCGGCAGATATTCTCTGAGTTTCCAGGAACTGAGGCAGCTCTGCGAGGGAGGGTTGGATCTGGAGATGTGGGGTGAGAAATCGCTCCATAGCTGGTGGCAGGAAGCCGAAGAGGAACTGGAAATTCGGGGTCAGGCGCGTAAAGAGAAACTGCTGAAGGCGTTTCGCGCCTGGCTGGGAGAACTGCGGTCGGCGCCCAAACGGTATCCCGAGACGGGGTTGGGAAAGCCGGAGAGCGTCTCTCTCGAACGAGTTGTGAAGCATTCGGAGCGGAAGGTCATCGGTATGTGCCCGGTCGCCTCGGAGGAGACGGTCTGCTGCAATCTGCAGACCATCGATGCGGTCGAAAATTGCGGTTTTGGCTGCAGTTATTGCACTATTCAGACCTTCTACGGCCAGTCGGTCTCCTTCGATCCGGAACTGCCAGAGAAACTGCTGGCCATCCAGCTGGATTCGGAGCGGTTCTACCACATCGGCACCGGGCAGTCGTCCGACGCGCTGATGTGGGGGAATCAGTACGGCCTATTGGATGGGTTGTGCGATTTTGCTCGTCAGCGGCCAAACGTCCTGCTCGAGTTCAAGACCAAATCGAAGAATGTGGCCTATTTCCTCAAGAATGAAGTTCCAGCCAATCTCTTTCTGAGCTGGTCTCTCAATACGCCGACGATTATCGACAATGAGGAGCACTTCACCGCCGATCTGGAGGAGCGGCTGGGGGCGGCCCGACGGGTGGCCGACGCCGGGTTAAAGGTCGCCTTCCACTTCCATCCGATTGTCTATTACGAAGGATGGGAGGAGGAGTATGCGCGGGTTATCGAGCGGGTGGTGAGAGATTTCAGCGTCGAAGAGGTGCTATTCGTCTCCCTGGGGACGGTCACCTTCATCAAACCGGTGACTCGGGCGATTCGGGAGCGGGGCTGGCAGAGCAAGATTCTGCAGATGGAGCTGGTGCCGGGGGCCAAGGGAAAGCTCACCTATCCGGATTTGGTGAAAGAACGGCTCTTCGAGCTCGCTTATGGAGAATTCTCCTCCTGGCACGGGGAGGTGTTTTTCTATTTGTGCATGGAGCCTGCCCCCTTCTGGGAATCCACCTTTGGCCGGGTATACGTCACCAACGAGGAGTTCGAGTTGGATATGATTGGCCACATGCGCGCAAAACTGGACGTATAGTTTCACGGCGCCTTTCTCTTTTTATCCTTCCTTTTCTTTTATTTTTCCTCCATCCAATAGCATTTTTTAATTTCCGGTGAACTTTTTCCTTTTCCCACTCTCCTTTATGGGTAGAAGGAGGTGAGGTCGATGGCCGAGGATGCCGAACTGGTCCTGCGCGGGGCGAGCGGAGATGAATGCGCCTTCGCCGAACTCGTGCGACGCTATCAGGAGCCGGTTAAGCGACTGATCCACTACCAGGTGGGAGCTGCGGAGGTAGAGGATCTGCTGCAGGAGACCCTGGTCCAGGCGTGGCGGGATCTGTCGCGGCTGCGTCGACCGGATCTGTTCCGGGCATGGCTGCTGCAGGTGGCACGCAATCGCTGTCGCGATTTCCGCAAACGAGCGGCGCGACGGGAACGAGTTACTGCCGACGAGGAGTTGGAGGCGCATGCCAACCGCGCCGGGCGAATCCTGCTACGCGAGCGAGAAGCGGTGGTCGAAGTAGAAGAGGCTCTGGAGGAGATCGGAACTGCGGACGGCGACCTTGTCCGCGACTTCTACCTGGGGGGATGGACGATTTCCGAGATTGCCGACCGGGACCGGTTGCCCGAGGGAACGGTAAAAAGACGACTGTTTCGGGCCCGGCATCACCTTCGCGAACTGCTGGACGTCGAACAGAGGGAAAGGAAGGACGAGATGAAAGCGCACAGAAAGGGGAGCAAGAGCCAGCCGTTTCCCGCGAAACGGCCTCAGATCGACATCAAACCGAGCCGGGCAAAGCCGTTTGCGGTGGACTGCCGGGAGTTGAAGTGGTGGTTTGGGATTCCGGAAGTCGGGGCTCGTACGCTCTGGACGATCTACGATCCGCCGGACTGGAAACTCGCCAACGCCACCGACATGCGATCGGTGCGCCGGGCCCGGGTACACGATCTGGAGGGGGTGGAGATCGAGGTGGACGAGTGGACGCGAGAGGAGGGTTGGGAACCGGTGAAGTGGACGATGTATGGCCGACTGAGCGAGATGGAAGTGCAGTGGTTGGCGACCGCCCGGATGGTGGACGGGGAGCGACGACTGTCGACTTTTCTGGACGAAGAGTTCATGGCCGACTGGGGCGGCCCGGAGCCGCGGCGGCTGGAGGACAAGGGGCGTTTCGTTGAGGTGGAGGATGGGGTGTATGAGCAGCGGAAAGTCGAACCGGGTGGAATTGGTGCCGGGATGTTTACCATTTCGGTCGGAGATCGGCGCTTTACCTGTCTGCGAGTTTTGGACGTGCCCGAGAGAGTGGATGAGGGAGGGACGCTGGTGGAGGCGTATCTGGAGAAGAATGGACGGACGGTCTTGTTCAGGAGATACAACGGGCGGAAATGGAAGCTCGGAGGGGAGCGGAGGCCGTGGGACGAGGCGTTTCCGGAACATCGGAGGCTGGTGATCGAAGGAGTTACCTATGTCCACTGGTACGACTGTTTAACCGGGTTGGCTTGCGGCCTTTGAGAAGCGGGTCTCTCCTTACGAGAATCCCTACTCGGGAGGGGAATTGGACCTCTTCCAATTTTCGACCCTGCCGAGTATATTCCTGCAGCCCAATCCAACCAGGGAACGCCGGGGAGAGGGGATTGCCGGGGAGAGATTTCATACCATCGGGAAGGAGCGAGTATGCTGGCGCAAGAGCAGATCGATTACTACTGCGAGAAGGGATATCTCGGAGTGGAAGGAGTTTTATTGCCAAAAGAAGTTGAGGAATTACAGCGGATAACGGATGAATTCGTCGAGAAGTCGCGTCTGATCGAGGAAAACGACGACGTATTCGATCTCGAACCCGGACATTCCGCCGATGCACCGCGTCTGAGGCGGCTCAAGGAACCGGCAGATCAGCATCCCGCTTACGACCGAGCTCTGCGCCACGAGGGCATACTGGACATCGTCTCCCAACTTGTCGGTCCGTCCATCCGCTACAACGGCCAGAAGCTCAACCTGAAGTCGGCCGGATTCGGCAGCCCGGTCGAATGGCACCAGGATTGGGCGTTCTATCCGCACACCAACGACGACCTGCTGGCGGTGGGGATCTGCATCGACGATATGACCGAAGAGAACGGCTGTTTGCTGGTGATTCCCGGATCACATCGGGAACGGATCTACGACCACCATCAGGACGGCCGTTTCGTTGGGGCGGTCACTGAAGAGGATTTCGACGCTGCGAAGGCGGAAAAGGTGGAGCTGAAGGCCGGGGGGATTTCCATTCACCACGCCCGGGCGCTGCACGGCTCGTTGCCCAACCGTTCGTCAAAGCCGAGGCGTTTGCTGCTGTTTCAATACTGCGCCGGAGATGCCTGGCCGCTGCTGGGGGTGGGCTGGGAAATCTGGAGTCAGACGCTGCTACGCGGAGAACTCAGCTGCGAATCGCGTGTGACCAACGTGCCGGTGCGCATGCCATTGCCCCCGCCGCTGCGGGGAGGATCGATTTACGAAACGCAGACAGTGCTGAAGAAATCGACTCTCGGGGAAGCGGTAGGCGAATAGCCACACTCGAATTTGCGCTCTCTCAACAAGAAAGGCCCGGAACACTTTAAGTTCCGGGCCTTTCTGTAATTTATCGCGTTGATTCAGAACCTGAACAGGTGGTCCTCGAGCGGCAGCGAGATCTCCATGCCGCTGGTAGCCGAGCGCAGACCGGCTTCCATGATCTGCTGCGCCTGGTAGGAGAGGTCCGGGCAGGTCTGGAACTGTGGCGGCTCTCCGCTGCGGATGCAGTGTACGAACTGTTCGGCTGAGTTTTGCTGGTGCTCGGGAAGGGGGTCGAGATCGACGGAAGTGCCGTCCTTATCATCGCGCGTATAGAGCATCAATTCCCGTCCGGCGACGATGGTACCTTCGGTGCCGTAAACGACCAGGTCGTGCGGGGGCGTGTGCGGGACTGCTTCGGTCCAGGTCATTTCGAGGCGACAGAGGGCGTTAGGGTAGCGCATGATGATCATGCCGTTGTCGTCGACCGGCAGGTAGGTCTTGACCAGGCGGCCGGCCATGCCCATGACCGAAGAGGGGATGCCGCCCATGAACAGGGCGCACAGACTGGAGCCGTAACCGCTGTAGTCGTTGAAGGCACCGGCGCCGTTGAGGTCGGCGTCGAACAGGAACTCGCAGAATTCGTCCGAGCAGCCGAGTTCGTCCGGGCCGCAGTGGCCGCCGCGCCAGGTGATCTGCCAGAGCTTGCCGATCGCTCCCTCCTGCGTCAGCCGGTAGGCGGTGCGGTAGACCTGCGACCAGGCGGTCGGCCAGTTGATCATGAGCAGGGTGCCGGCCTTGCGGGCGGCGGTCAGCATGCGCGATGCCTGCTCCAGAGTAGCGGCCATCGGCTTTTCCACCATCACGTGCAGGCCGCGTTCGGCGCATAGTTCCACCAGTTCGGCGTGGAGCGCCGTGGCGCTGAAGCCGTATACTGCATCGGGGCTCTCTTTGTCGAGCAGTTCTTCGTAGTTGTCGTAGATTTTGCCGCAGCCGGTCTTTTCGGTGAACTGTTTCTGCAGCACGGGGTTGTAGTCGGCGCCGGCCACCAGTTCGGCGTCTTCCTGTGCCGCCAGGCTCTTGAGATTGCCCCAGAGGTGGTCGTGGGCCATGCCGAGAACGGCGATGCGCAGTTTATCAGCCATTTTCTCTCTCTCCTGAATGAGAATGTTAGGGGAATCCGTGCGTCAATCTACGGTGCCCGATGGGGTGGCGCAACAGCCGCTTGACCGGATGATTGGGCGACCTATATTGCTTGCTCGTGGCGATGGACCTGAACCCGGAAGAAAGGGAGGAAACGATATGAGCCGCAAGTTGAGAATGGGTGTCGTCGGCCTGGGGATGGGCCGGGGGCACGCACGAGGATACCAGAGCCATCCCGAATCGGAACTGGTTGCGCTCTGCGACGTAGATGCCGGCCGTTTGAAAGAGGTGGCGGGAGAGATGGGGGTGGAGCAGACCTATAGCGATCCGGGCAAGATGTTTCGCCAGGCGGAGCTGGATGGGGTGAGTATCGCCGTGCCCAACAAGTTTCACGCGCCGCTGACCATCGACGCACTCAAACAGGGGTTGCACGTGCTCTGCGAAAAGCCGATGGCGCGCACGGTCAAGGAGGCGGAGCGGATGTTGGCCGCCGCCCAAAAGGCCCAAAAGAATTTGATGATCAACTTCTCCTTCCGGTTCAGCGACATGAGCTATGCGCTCAAGCAGCAGGTCGATGCGGGGGTGATCGGCGATGTCTACTTCGGACGCACGGTCTGGCATCGACGGCGCGGACTGCCGGGATTCGGGGGATGGTTTGGCAACAAGGAGCTGGCCGGAGGCGGGCCGTTGATCGATCTGGGGGTGCACCGGCTCGATCTGGCGCTGTGGCTGATGGGGTATCCCGAGCCCGAGGTGGTGAGTGGATCGGCGTACGATCCGATCGCCCGCAAGCTGGCCAAGGAGCAGAAGAAGCACTATTCGGTAGAGGATCTGGCCTGTGGCTTGATCAAGTTCGCCAACGGGGCGACGCTGATCCTGGAGGCCAGCTGGGCGCTCAATATCAAAGAGCGCGAGCAGATGATTACGCAGCTGTGCGGAACCAGGGGCGGCCTGGTGCAGAAGAATGTGGGCGAGGGATACGATTTCACCGCGGAACTCTACACGGAAGAGGAGGGGAATCTGTTCACCAAGACGCTGGATCGGGGGATAGGGGCACCGCAGTCGTATCACGAATTCGTCAACAGCATTCTGGAGGAGAGAGAGCCGCTGGCCACGGGCGAACAGGGGTTGAAGGTGATGAAGATTCTGGAGGGAATCTACAAGAGTGCGGAGAAGGGAAGGGAAGTGCGGTATAAGGTGAAGTAGTGGGACCGGCATTGTTTATAGAATCAAAAAATCGAGCTTAAGAAGTTTCTGTAAAAGGGTTTATGTCGGTTGTTGGATGCCGATATAAACCCTTTTTGCATGGGCGTAACTCGTTCCACCCGAGTTTTTTGATTGAGATTTGCATACAGATCCGTATCTTCTTGCCCGACAGGCGGATTGGAACCGCGCATCAACCAGGAGAGATGAGATGGCAGCCAAGCAAGCGCCAAAGAAAGAGGTCGCCGACGATATCGTTGAGAAGGCGGTGGCCGAACAGAAGGACAACTTCGAACAACTCCAGGATGTGAAGGTGACGCTCTCCATGGAACTGGGGCAGACATCGAAGACGCTGGACGAGATTACCGAGATAGGGGAACAGTCCCTGATTGAGTTGGACAAGCAGGTAGGAGATCCGGTGGACGTCTTCATAAACGGCAAGCTGTTCGCCCGGGGTGAGGTAGTCACCGTCTCCGAGAACTTCGGAGTTCGTCTGACCGAGATCGTCGGCAAGGCGTGAGGGAAAGGAGCGAGGCGATGAGCGACAAGAATAAGTCCGGTTCTCAGGAAAGCTACAGGGAGAGGAAGCTGGGGAACTACGCCCATCTGGGTGATATCGGTCTCAAGGTCACCGTCGAATTCGGGCGGAGGGAGATGGCGGTGGAGACGGCGCGGCAGCTGAAGGTAGGCGATGTCGTCGAATTGGAAAAACTGGCCGGGGAGGCGTTTGAAATCAAGGCGAACGACCACGTATTCGCCGAGGGGGAGATCGTCGTCGTCACCGACCTGATGGCCTGTCGAGTGACGCGATTGGTCGATTGAAACGTCGATTCCCTTTGCGCAGAGAGCGTGGCAGATAATGCAAATATTGTGCTTTATCGATTTTTCGAGATCAGTCGAGAAGTGATATTGAGAAGACTGTCTGAGGGAGCTTAGCGCACAGTCTACTAGGAGTGCATCGATGAGCAAGGCGAAGATGAATCAGGAAGAGCGGATCTTCGGGCACGGAGCGGAAGAGCTGCGGGGAGAAGGGGTGGGAAAGTGGGCTCCGGGCTCTCGGGAAGGGTTAAAGAAGCTCTCCCCTCTGGAGGAGTATCCGTCGGAAGTCCCGGAGATTGCGGCTAAGAGCTCGGATGACGTAGAGGATGGGCGAGAGGTCGGAGAAGCTGGCGGGAGTGCAGCCGACTCCAGTCACGGAGGGAAAGGTGCTGGAGCAGCGGAACCGCCCATCGACGAAGATATGCTGTCCCCGGTGCAGCGGCTGGTGTTGGAGCGGACGGAGGAGGCGGCCGGGCTGACGATTTCCATGCTGATGAACAAGGCCGAAGCGTGGAAGGCGGGGGTCGTTATGGTGACGCTGGGAGAGAGGCTGGCCGGGGAGTTGATGAAGCGCCTTTCCGATTTTGAGATCGAAGAGGTGACCCAGGCGATTGGCGGTCTGGAACAGGTCGGGGCGGAAGACCGGCGGAGGGTGACCGAGGAGTTCCAACAGCGGCTAATCGATGGGGAGTACAGTATCAAGGGAGGGACCGATTTTGCCAGGGCCGCTCTCGAGCGCGCCGTCGGTCCCCGCAAGGCCGGGGATATTCTCGAGCAGGTAAGTCGCAAGTTTTCTTCCGGCTTCTACATGCTCAAGAATGTGGAGGCCGATCAGATCGCCCCCTTTATCTCTTATGAGCATCCCCAGACCATCGCCCTCATCCTCTCTCAGCTCGATCCGGGTAAGGCATCGGGCATTCTCGCTCGGCTTCCCGAGCAGATGCAGGCTGATGTCGCCTACCGCATCGCCACCATGGAGAATATCACCCCTGCTATCATCAAGCAGATCGAGGAGAGTCTGGAGTCCTCCCTGCGCGATATACTGGGAGGGAATCAGGATGTGGGTGGGCCCAAAGTGGTCGCGGATATGCTCAACATGACTGGTTCCTCGACTGAAAAGAACGTCCTCGACCGCATGGATGGTCAGGATCCGGAAGTGGCCGAAGCGGTGCGCAACGAGATGTTCATCTTCGAGGATATCGGCAAATTGACCGACCGCGAGATCCAGACGTTGATGCGCGATGTCGACCAGAAGGACCTGGTCATCGCCCTGAAGGCCGCTTCGAACGATTTGAAGGACAAAGTGCTGGGCAACATGTCCGAGAAGGTGCGCACTTTCATCACCGAGGAGATGGAGTTTCTGGGACCGATGCGCCTGAGCGAGGTGGCAGAGGTGCAGCTGCGCATCGTGCAACAGGTGCGCCAACTGGAGGAACAGGGGCAGATCACTATCGTCCGCGGGGATGCCGACGATACTTTTGTTTAGGCGAACGGGAACGGGCTCCGGACTAATTTACTCACCGGGATTTTACGAAGGATTTGACCGATGGCCGATATACTTTCTAAAGATGAAATAGACGATTTGCTGAGTGCGACAGAGGAGCACATGGGCGAGGGGAAAGAAAAGAGAAAGGGGGAGCAAGCACAGCAGCGAATCGTCACCAGTTACGATTTCAAGCATCCGGCGCGAGTCAACAAGGACCAGCTGCGGACGCTGGAGAATCTGCACGACAACTTCGCGCGTCTGCTGAGCTCGACCTTCTCGGGGGCGATGAGATCCGTCGTCGATGTGGACACTGCCTTCGTCGACCAGACGACCTATGCGGAGTTCATCATGTCCCTGTCGAACCCGTCCTGCTCGTACCAGTTCACGCTGGGACCGACCTCCGGGCAGGCGATCATCGATTTCGCCATGCCGGTGGTCTTTGCCTTCGTCGATCGGATTTTCGGGGGCAAGGGGGCGTCGCAGGGGGTGGAGGCGCGGCAGTTGACGCCGATCGAGATCGGGGTGATCAACCGGATCACCAAGCGGGTGATCGAGGATCTGGAGGCGACCTGGGAACCGATTCTGCGGGTGGAGATTACCGACATTGAGCTGGAGACGAACCCGGAGTTTATGCAGATCACGGCGGCCAGCGAGATCGTTATCCTGATGGCGTTCGAGGTGAAGGCGGAGAACGCTTCGGGGCTGGTGAGTCTGTGCTATCCGTTTTTTACGCTGGAGTCGATCCTGCCGCGTCTGGGGCAGCAGACGTATGTGCGCACCAGCCGGGCAAACAGAGACAAACTGAAACACTCGAACCGCTCCCGTTTGGGGCCGATGAAGGTGCCGCTGCAGGTCGAAATGGGGCGCACCGAAATATCGATCGAAGAGGTGAACCAGCTCCAGGCCGGCGATGTCGTGCGCATGAAAAACAAGGCGAACGAGCCGTGCGTAGTGTTCGTTGGAGGAAAGCCGAAGTACTACGCCTACCCGTTTGCGGAAAAGGGGGATAATATCCAGCTGGAGGTGGCGGGGAAGGTGCCCAAACAGCGGGAATCGAACTATTAGGAGACCACATTGAGCGGGAGTATGTGGATATCTCGTAAGTGCCAGAATAACCTGGTGTGATGTTGATTAAAATTCCTCCGAATTCATTTTGAGGAGCACTGCGCAGGGTGAATTGATGGATGCCCGAGACGAACAGGACGAAGAGCTGCGGGTCTATCCGACTACGCGGGATGAGATGATGGATACCCGGGATCAATCGGGAGAGAAGCCCAGAGTGCTCGGGCATCGAGCGGATGCTGAGGATGCGGATGGCGTTGAAGTTTGGACGCCGCGTGCCCGTTCTGAGAAGGGGGGGATTCCTCCTCTGATGGATTATCCCGCTTTTGATGTCGCCTGGGTAGAAGATGAAGCCGATGCAGAAGTTTCGGAAGCGGATGCGTCGGTTGAAACCGATCCGTCGCCGATTCTCCCCTTTCCTTCCGAAGATGAGTTACCCTCCTATCTGAAAGAGGACACCCCTCAGGCGTTCTTCTTCCGCCACCCCGCGGATACTGTCGCCGTGCTGCGCGCCATTGTGAGCGAACGGGAAGCGGAGGAAGGAGAAGGGATTTTGGAGACGCTGCGGCCGCGGCAGGTGACGGCCGCCTTCCTGATCTCCGTGGGGAATCTGGTCGCCGGGCAGTTGTTGCGGTGCATGAGCGCGGGAGAAGTGAAGTACGCAGTCGAGGCGATCGCCGATTTGAAGGGGGTTCGGCACGGTACGGCCCAGGCGCTGCTCGCGGAGGTGCGCCGCCGTCTGGAGGAAGGGGAATTCGAACATCAGGGGGGGCGGAGCTTTGCGCTCGGAGCGCTGGAAGGATCGGTCGGGGAAGAGCAAGCCGAAGAGGCGCTCGAACGGATCACACCGGATGAGAGCACCGGGTTTACTCACCTGGGCAATGTGTCTCCCGAACATACCGCTGCTTTCCTCGCGAGCGAGCATCCGCAGACCGTTGCCCTGGTGTTGTCGCAGATGGATTCTGCCCGGGCGGCCCACGTGGTCGACTACCTTCCCGCCGATCTGCAATCCGATGTGCTCTATCGGATAGCCACCCTGGAGAGCATTACCCCGGCCGTGCTGGCGACTCTGGAGGAGATTCTGGAGGGCGCTCTGGGAGATGATTTCGGCGAGGGTTTGGAAGTTGGGGGAGCCAAGGTCGCCGCCGACATTCTCAACACCAGCGAGAGCAGCATTGCCAGTCGGATTCTCGAACAGATTGAGGGGCAGGATCGGGAATTGGCCGAGACGCTGCGCAGCTTTTCCGTGAACCTGGCCCTCGAGCGGGTGAGACGGATCATTCCCACCATGAGGACCGGGGACGACTTCCTGAAGGTGCTGGCGGCGATCGTCGGCGAACTGCGGCGCATGGGGATCTATTTCGAAGAGACCCAGTTCAGGGTGGCCGACGGGGAGACGGAGCTGGTTCGGGTGGTGCGCGAGACCGGGAAGGGGGATGGGTTGATAGAGGTGGTGGACCTGCCGATGGCTACGGAGCTGATGCAGGAGTACTTCGCGCAGTGGCGGAGTGGATTTTCCTGGCACCGGGAGCTGTCAGAGGCGGACAAGGGGATGTGGGTTGAGATGCGGCGCGAAGAGGAGGAGTCGCTCGACCCGGGGGCGCCAGTTTGGGGTGTGGACGTGCCATTCGCCAGCGGCACGCTGGCGTTGAGCTGGGGGTGGCGAGAAGAGGGAAGGGGACTATCGGACTGGGAGATCGGCCGGGCGCAGGATTTCGCCGAGGTGCTCGACCTGGGCTACGCCCGTTTCCGCGATTTCCGCGAGGCGGCAGACGCGCAGAGCAAATTCATCGCCGAACTGGAAGAGACCAACGCGCGCCTGCAGGAGGCAAAGGATGCGGCGGAACTGGCCAATCAGGCCAAGTCGCAGTTCCTGGCCAACATCAGCCACGAGATCCGCACGCCGATGAACGCCATCCTGGGATACGCCCAGATTCTGCTACACGGAGGAGACCTGTCCACCGATCACCAGCAGGCGGTGGAGACTATCCAGAACAGCGGCAACCACCTGCTGCGCCTGATCAACGAAGTGCTCGACATCTCCAAGATCGAGGCGGGGCGGATGGAGCTCAACAGGTCCGACTTCGATTTGATGGTCCTGCTGCAGAATCTGGCGGTGATGTTCGAGCTGCGCTGTCGGGAGGATGGCCTGGATTGGCGGCTCGAGATTCCCCAGGTCGCTTCCATCCCGGTGCACGGGGACGAGGCCAAGATCATGCAGGTCCTCATCAATCTGCTGGGGAACGCGGTCAAGTTTACCGAGGAGGGAGAGGTAGTTCTGAGAGTGGTGGAGCGGGGAGGAGATGATTACCTCTTTGAGGTCGCCGATTCCGGGCGGGGGATCACTGCGGAGGAGCAGGAGATCCTTTTCCAGCCGTTCCAGCAGGGGGAGGCGGGACGGAGAGAAGGGGGAACGGGGTTGGGATTGGCGGTTTCGCAGCGATTGCTGGATCTGATGGGTAGCCGACTGGAGCTGGAGTCGGAGCTTGGCACGGGGTCCCGTTTTTCCTTTGGACTGGATCTTCCACGGGCGACTGCAGAGGTAAAAAAGGGAGACGATACCGAGTGGTCCAGGGTGCGGGGATTGGCTTTGGGGAACGAGGTAAAAGCGCTGATCGCCGACGATATAGAGGAGAACCGGGATGTGTTGGCGCAGCTGTTGAGAAATATCGGAGTGGAGGTCTTGCTGGCGGTCGACGGACAGGAGGGGCTCGAAATGGCGATTGAGCACAGTCCGGATATCGTCTTCATGGACATTCGCATGCCGAGGATGGATGGGCTGGAGTCGATGCAGCGGATCAAGGAAGAGATGGGAGAGGATGGGCCGAAGGTGGCGGCGGTATCCGCCTCCACGCTCGAACATGAGCGCAAGCGGTATCTGGAGATGGGCTTTGACGACTTCATCGGCAAACCGGTGAGAGTGGAAAGCCTGTACGCTTCCATGGCCGAATTGCTTGGGGTCGAGTTCGATTTCGGGGAAGAGGTGGTGGCCGAAGAGGTGCCGCGCGCGGAGTTCGATCCGAGTGGGTTTGCTCTCCCGGAGGCTCTGCACGGGCGGTTGGTGGAGGTGGCAGAGCTTTCCAGTGTCACCGAGCTGGGGAAGGTGCTGGATGAAGTGGAGGGGCTCGGGACGGAGAACGATCCCCTGGTCGAACGGCTGCGGGAGCTGGCGCAGAATTTCGAAATGGACGATATCCTGGAGATCCTGGAGAGGGTCGAAAAAAGTTGAACGGGAAGATTATGGAGCAGAACGGCTCTGATCTGGCGGGAGCGAAAATCCTCATCGTCGACGATAATCCGACCAATATCAAGGTGCTGCTCGGGGTGCTGGAGGCGGCCGGTTACAGCATTCTGGCGGCGACCAGTGGAGAAAAGGCGCTCAACATCGCCTCCAGGGCGGAGCCGGAGCTGATCTTGTTGGATGTCATGATGCCAGGGTTGGATGGGTACGAGGTCTGTCGCCGATTGAAGCAGGACGACGTTACCCGGTCGATTCCGGTTATCTTTGTCACCGCCAACGACCAGGACGAGGGACTGGTGGCCGGCTTTGAGGCGGGGGGAGTGGACTACATCACCAAGCCGTTTCGCAGCGCCGAGGTGCTGATGCGGATGCAGACCCATCTGCGCCTCAGCCGGCTCAACCAGGAGTTGGTGCGCAAGAACCAGGAGTTGGAGGAGACCCATCGCCGGCTGGAGGATTCCCAGAGCCAGCTGATCGACAGTCTGGAGAAGGAACTGCAGACCGCCCACGACATGCAGATGGGGCTGATGCCCAAGGAATCTCCCCGGCTCGAGGGGATCGATATCGCCGGTCGCTGTATTCCGTTCAACCACGTGGGGGGGGATTTTTTTCAGTACTTCCCGCTGACGCCGAATCGTCTGGTGATCTCTCTTGCCGACGTCACCGGCCACGCCATGGAGGCGGCCATTCCCGTGGTCATGTTCAGCGGTATTGTGGAGAGCCAGATCGAGATTGAGGGGACACTCGAGGAGCTTTTCTGTCGCCTGAACCGGATACTCCACAAGACGCTCGATGAGCGCACCTACGTCTGTTTTGCGATGGCGGAGCTCGATATCACCAGCGGTTTTTTGCGCGTCGGCAACAGCGGCTGTCCGTATCCGTATCACTACAGCGCGCGCAGTCGAGAAGTGGTGGAACTGCAGATCGATGCCTATCCCCTGGGAATCCGTTCGGAAACAGTCTACCAAACCATCGAGACCGAACTGGCTCCGGGAGACCGCGTCGTCTTTTGCTCAGATGGGATAATCGAAGCGGCGAATTCGGCGCAGGAGCTATTTGGCTTCGAGCGGACGGCGGATGCGGTAAGGGAGGGATGCGACGCGGGGCAATCTGCAAGCGCTTTGCTCGATCATCTCATTGGGAGCGTCGGGGAATTTGCCGGGGATGTGCCGCAGGGAGATGACATCACCTGCGTGGTGCTGCATCGGGAGGGATAGGAGAAGAGAGCGTCCCTGAGAGAGCGGTTTTTTGCGGTGAAAGTGTCGAAACGCAGAAGATCGGATAGATAAAAAAAAACGGCAGTCGATTGGAAACAGACAGAGGTCCGGCGGGGAGCACCTGCCGGGCCTTTTCCGTTTATCGGCGATTTGCTTTTATTTACTCTCATGCTAGTTTAACACAAACCGAATGGACGCGTGAAAAATCTACCTGGAAGGAGAACACCGATGAAGCGGATCGCTCCCTTGCTATTGCTGCTTGTCCTCGTATCTTCGGCCTGGGCCTGGTGGGGTGTCGGCCACGGCATCTTGACCCAGGCGGCGGTGCAGGCGTTGCCCGAGGAGATGCCGGCCTTCTTTCTACAGGGGGAGGAGACCGTCGCCAACGTGGTGCACGACGCCGACCTGTTCAAGAATCGCGCCACTCCGCATTTGGGGAATTTCGAGCACAGTGAGCACTACTTCGATACCGAACTGTTGAAGGGAAAGAAACCTCCGGAAATGCGCTACGCCTTTCTGGACACCTGTGCAGCCCTCGGCCTGAACCCGGCCAAAGTCGGACTTCTTCCCTACGCGGTGGCCGAATGGACCGAGAGGCTGGCCATGGCTTTCGCCGAACATCGGAAGTGGCCAGATAATTTGCCCATCCAGCACAAGTGTCTGGTATATGCCGGAATGCTCTCCCACTACGCCGAAGATACCTGTCAGCCGCTGCATGTCACCATTCACTTCGACGGACGCAAGGGTGCGGACGGCACGGTGGTGGGCAAAGGGATCCACGAGAAGGTGGACGGCTTTGTCGAAAAGATGGAGCTGACGCCTCAAGATCTGGCGAAAAATCAGCAGGTCGGTTCTTTTGACGAACTGATGCCGGCGATTTTTGCCCAGGTGGAAGAGAGCCGGAGTCTCATCGACCGGGTCTACGAACTGGAAGCGGAGATGGGGAATGTGGAGAATCCGCAGGTGAGAGAGTTCGCCGAAGAGCGGATGCGTGCCACTGTCCAGTTTACCGCATCTCTCTACCTGACCGCGTGGGAGATGTCGGAAGAGATAAAACTGCCGGGTTGGCACAATCGGTGAGAGAGTGAAACCCGATGAGGATCAAGTATTTTCCCGATACAGATACAGCTCACGTTGAATTCTCTGAGCGAGAAGTGGCTGAAACTCAAGAGGTTTCAGAGAATGTATATGTCGACCTTGATAATGAGGGCAATCTGGTCAGTATGACGATTGAGCATGCACAGGACACGGCGAATATCAGGGAAGTGGCGTTTGAGCAGATGCTGAAGAGAACCGCGTAACCACGGGAATATACGGGTGGAACTAATTTCTCGTCAGAAGGCTTGAGGTCCTTTAGCCCACTCTTCAGAACCTTCATATTTTGAATCATCGCTCTTGAGAAGAGGGTATTTTAAGAAGACCGGTCCAGAACATGGGCCGGTTTTTTTGTGCTTGATAGCCTGTGATTGGGTTGCGTACCTTCAGGGTAAATGTCCGCCCCAGGACGAGGTGAATGGTGAGCTACTTCGACCCCATCAAACGCATCCTCCGCGTCTGGTCCTGCGCTCCCCGCGCCGTGGGCCTCGTGTGGAAGGCCGGCAGGGTTGCGACACTGGTCGAACTGTCGACGAACTTGATATCCGGTCTGTTCCCGCTGGCCGGCCTATGGGCGATGAAGCTCATCGTCGACAGCGTCGTCGCCGGCGATGAGAACACCGCCTATCTCATGGTCGGCGTCTTCGCCCTCTTCGCTGGTCTGGGTGCCGCCGCCGGTCGCGTCAGTCAGGGGATCGGCGTGTACATGGAGTCGCGGATTCCCGCTTTCGCCAACGTTCTCCTTCAGGAGAAAGTCGATTCCTTCAAGGGGATCGCCCTGTTCGAGGACCCGCGCTTCCACGATGATCTCGAAAATGCCCGCCGCGGCGCCAACTGCACCGACATCCTCTGGGCGCTCAGCCGTCTCTTCGTTCACACCTGCGTGCTGCTGTCCACGGCGGTTCTTCTCGGCCGTTACCACTTTCTGGCTCCCGTCATCGTCATCGCCACAGCGGCGCCCAGGAGCGCCCTGCAATCCCTGTTCATGGCCACCGAGTGGTCGGTGTTGCGTTCGGGGGCACCAGAGGCGCGCCAGATGCAGTATTTCAGCGAGATCGTCACCGGTGATGAGCACGCCAAGGAGGTGCGTCTGTTTGGTCTCGGCGATACCTTCATCGGTCTGTATCGCCAGGCCTTCTCCACGCTGTACAGGGCACTCCAGAGGGTGCGGCTGCGGTGGGCGGGGTGGAATGTAGCTACGGCCTTCTGTGCTGCTGCCGGTGCCGGCGCTGTGTACGCGTATATCGCGGTTCGTGCCGCCGTGGGTGCTATCACTGTCGGCGATTTCGTCCTCTACATCGGCCTCTTGTTCGGTCTTCACAACACGCTCTGGAGGTTTTCCAACAACGTGAAAAACGGGTACAGGAACCTGCTGGATCTCTCCCTCTTTTTCGACTTTCTCGATCTGACCCCTCGTCTGCCGGTTCTGCCCGAGAACCGTCGACGTCGGATTCGCCGGCCGCTGCATGCGGGGATCGTCCTGGAGAAGGTGAGCTTTGCCTATCCGGGGACGGACGTGCCGGTGCTGGATGGCGTCGACCTCGAGATCGAGATGGGCAAGACCGTAGCCCTGGTGGGGGCCAACGGGGCGGGCAAGACCACCCTGGTAAAGTTGCTGACGCGACTCTACGACCCGACCGATGGTCGGATTCTTCTGGATGGCGTGGATCTGAAGGAGTACGATGTGGCTGATCTACGGCAGACTTTCGGCGTGGTTCTGCAGGACTTCGTCCACTACCATCTCACGGCGCGCGAGAACATCGGCTTCGGACAGATCGACTGCATGGTCGATGAAGAACGGGTGCTCGAGGCCGCAGAAAGGGGCCAGGTCGCCGAACTGATCGCACGGTTGCCGCAGGGACTGGACAGTGTGCTGGGTAGGGAGTTCCCGGAAGGGGTCGAACTTTCCGGCGGCGAGTGGCAGAAGATGGCCATCTCCCGCGGGTTCATGCGGAATGCCGAGGTCCTCATCCTGGACGAGCCCACGGCGGCGCTGGATGCCAGGTCCGAGCAGGGTTTGTATGAACAGTTCACCGAGTTGGTAAGAGGGCGCACAGCCCTCTTCATCTCTCACCGGCTGGCCACGGTGCGGATGGCCGACCGGATCGTCATCCTCGAGGGGGGAGGTGTGGTCGAGGAGGGGAATCACGATGAGCTGATGGCGCTGGGTGGCCGGTACGCCCGACTGTTCACCATGCAGGCAGAGAGATACGGGTCATGATTCCGAAATCACCCCGTGAGACCCTGCAGCAGATGGGGAGCGTGCTGGCGACGCTGCCGCGGGCCGGATGGATGGCCCTGCAGGAAGCTCCGGGGTACTCCCTGCTTCTCGTGGTCACCCATGTTCTGGAGGGGATTCTGCCGCTGATCACCATTTGGGCTGGAAAGATCGTCATCGACAGCGTGGTGGGTATGTCGGGAGGAGATGTGGATTTCGACGGGGCCCTCCGAACATTGGGCCCTGTCCTCCTGCTCTACCTGATCCTGACGGTGATCGGCGAGGTGGGCGCGGCCTTCAGCGGCATCAGCGGTCAGGTCATGTGCGACCGCATCCTCGCTCGGGCCAACACCATGTTGATGGAAAAGATCGCGCATCTGCCCGATCTGACGCCTTTCGAAACCTCGGAGTTTCACGACGAACTGCGCAACGCGCGCGAAGGGATCGACAATCGCCCTTTCCGGGTGGTGCACAGCTTCCTCTTCCTGATAAGCTTCGGCGCCACTTGCATGGCCGCCGCAGCCATGCTCTGGCAGTTCGAGCCGCTCATCCTTCTCATCGTCATTGCGGCGATCGTGCCGTCCACGCGCCTTTCGATGAAGCTCTTCGAGCGCATGGCCCAGATCTTCCGCGGCCAGGCCACGGACGCGCGCCTGCTGCGCTACCTGGCACGGCTGGCCACCGGGGACGAGACCGCCAAGGAGGTGAGGTTGTACGGCCTTGGACCTTATTTCACCAGGCGGTACCGCAGCACACTGGAGCGGATGTTTGGCGAGATGATCCCGCATGTCCGGCGTTTCAGCACCCGCGCACCCCTCGTCAATCTATTAGAGGAAGCCGTCATTGCTGTGGCCTACGTTATGATCGTGCAGCGGGCGATCCGTGGCGAACTCACCGTGGGCGAAATGACGATGTACCTCGGCACTATCGGCCTGTTCCAGGGATCTGTGGGCATGTTCCTCGGCAATCTGTCCGAGGGGTACATCAATGGCTTGTATCTCCGGCACTTCTTCGATTTTATCGAGCGAAGTCCCTCCATCAAGATGGCTGAGCCAGAACAGGCCCGGTCCGTTCCATCTCAGTTACAGCAGGGCATCGAGTTGCGGCACGTATCGTTCCAGTACCCAGGAACGCACCGAATGATTCTGCGGGATCTCGACCTCCACATCCGGCCCGGAGAAACGGTGGCGCTGGTTGGCGAGAATGGCTCGGGAAAAACTACGTTGGTGAAGTTGCTGACGCGGCTCTTCGACCCGACGGACGGGGAGATCCTCCTTGACGATAGAGACATCCGCGAATACGACCTCGACGATCTGCGGCGGAATACCACGGCCATCTTCCAGGACTACTGTCACTACCACATGACGGCTCGCGACAACGTGGCCCTGGGCGGAATCGGAAAGCGCGATGATCTGGATGCAATCCGTACCGCCGCCGAACGCGGTCAGGCAGCGCCGCTCATCGAGTCGCTGCCATCGGGGTACGAAACAATGCTGGGCAGGCGCTTCGAAGGAGGGGTGGATCTGTCCGGAGGGGAGTGGCAGAAGATCGCCCTGTCGCGGGCTTTTATGCGAGACGCTCAGATCCTCATCCTCGATGAGCCGTCGGCGGCTTTAGATGTGGAGACGGAGTACGAGATCTACCTGCATTCCGCCGAGTTGACCCGCGATCGGACCACGCTGCTGATCTCCCACCGCTTCACCACGGTGCGCATGGCCGACCGCATAGTTGTGCTCGACCAAGGGGGGATCATCGAAGACGGCTCCCATGAGGAACTGATGCAGCGCGGCGGGTTGTACTCCGAAATGTTCACCGCTCAGGCCCGGCGTTACGCGGAGTAGATCGGACGCAGTTCAGTTATATCGCGTCGACGATCCTCTTCAGGATCTCGTTGAGTCGAGACAGCTTCTCGGAGTCGTCGACCCGGTTCCACGGGCCGGGGTTCTGGGTGATCACCAGATCCAGGCTGGGGCATACCCAGGTCATCTTCGCCCCGGCTCCGCGTGCCGCGTACGAGTCGCGCGGCAGGTCGGGCCACTGTTTGCCGTGGTCGTTGACCCAGAAGCCGTGGCCGTAGCCCCATTCCTCCTCCGGCTCGTTCTCCAGGATAAATGGATTCGTCTTCGTGACTTCGCGCAGGTAATCTTCGGGGATCACCTGCGTGCCGTCCCAGTTGCCCCAATTGAGCCACAGGTGGCCGATGCGGGTGGTGTCGTAGGCGGTGGAGTAGATCTGCGTGTAGTTGCCAAAGATGTTGAGCCGCGCCTTCGGATGAAGGTCGAAGTTGGTGTAGGTGTAGGTCCAGCCGCCGCCGATCGGGTTGCGGATCTTCTCTTCGATCAGCTTGCCGCAGCCGGGGAGGCGATCCGGATCTGCCGCGTCGTACATGCCGTAGAGCACGGCCAGGGTGTGGGTCAGGATGTTCATTCCGTAGGTCTGGTAGTGGAAGACCTTGCCCGGTTCCTCTCCCGGTTTCATGTATCCGGAGCAGTTGCAGATGAGCTGGCGGAAGGTGATCTCGCGGTCTTTTGCAAAGGCGTGGCGGCCCTCCTTGGGGCCTTCTCCTGCTGGGACGTCCATCATCTCCGGGTAGTAGTCGATTACTTTTGCGTCGGGGCTGGGGAGTTTGCCTTCGGCGATGGCGATACCGAGCATGCTGGAATAGTAGGATTTGGCAGCTGAAGCCTGGCCCTGGTGCGCGGTCGGATCGACGTCTTTGTTCCACTCGGCCACCAGATATCCGGAGCGGGCGACGAGCAGGTGGAACGGCTCATCCTCTTCGGCCAGTTCGTAAAGCCAAGAGCCGGCCTGGTTCAGCTTTTCAGAGGAAAAGCCGAGTTCTTCCGGGTTTTTTCTCTTCCATTCTCTACCTGGAAATGTGCGTTCCATTTGTCGCTCCTTTGTATCTGGAGGCCCAAAAGTTAATCGAGAGAGAGACTGAAGCCGTTGCGGTCCTGCATCCCCTGCTCGAAGATGCGCGGCTCGACGTCGAAACCGGCACCGGGGGTGTCGGGGACTACGAGCTTGCCGTCGATCATGCTCCATCCCTCTTCAATCAGACCGGGCAACTGTGCGGGGGCGGCTTCGAGCAGGGAGTAGTTGGGGATAGAGGCGGCGAAGTGGGCGTGGTGGTAGCGCTCCACGTAGCTGCCCCAGGTGTGGGGACCGCAGAGCACGTCCCACTGCTCCAGGCGAGCGGAGGTGGCTCTCCACCAGGTCAATCCGGAAAAGCGGAAGTCGTGCTGTACCACGTCGATCAGGCCATCCTCGACCAGGTCGAAAAAGTAGGGAGGTGGGGCGAACTCACCGTCGGCCACCAGAGTGTCCCAGTCGTTCTCGATGATGAAATCCTTGAGCCCCTGGTTGAGGGCGCGGTCCTCGGCGAACGGTTCCTCAAACCAGTAGATGTCGGATTCGGCGCAGGCTTCCAGCATGGCGATGGCGGTGTTGAGAGTGTTGCCCATGTTGGCGTCGATGAGGATTTTGGCCTCCGGACCGGCCGCCTCGCGCACTGCGCGGACGACCAGGGCATCCCGCTCGAGTCCCGCATCGGTCGGCATCCAGCGGGCGCCGCGGCCGACCTTGATCTTGAAGTTGCGGTATCCGTGCTCCTGGCCGGAGGTGACTTCGCCGTGGAAGATGTCGATCGCCTCTTCGTCGCTTGCCTCCAGGTCGTCGATGTAGATGGAGCCGTCGTACACCTCCACCTGGCGTGACCCCCGGGCCCCGAGCAAGCGGTGGAGGGGGAGGTCCATTCCGCGGGCGACCAGATCCCACAGGGGGAGATCTATTATCATCCCCTCTTCGAGAGAGCCGTCGGGGAGTTGGAAGAGTTCGCCGACGGTACGGCCGACGAGTTGTTGGGCCTGCTCCTGCTGGAGACCGGACCAGCCGATTCCGGTGACTCCGCTCCCGGTGTGGACGCGAATGATAGCATCGGCGATGCGCGGGCCGTGAGTGGGAATGCGGGCGTTGTAACCGATGCTACGCGGGCGAGTGCCGCGCAGCATCGATTTTTCGATGCGGACGATGCGTTCTTGCAGGATCTGTTCTTCCACAATAGCTCTCCTCTATAATCAGGGCCGACCGGGGAAATCGTCGAAATCCGCCTCGAGCTGTTTGCTCACCACATCCGGATCGTAAAGCGGCTGATCGGCTTCCACCAGTTTGCCGTCGCCGCGCAGGATTTGGTTGGGATGTTTGAGGGTGACGCGGGCTGGATAGCGTTCTTTGAGCGCGGCGTCGGTGGCGCGGAGTGCGTCTGCTTTGCCGAAGTCGAAGTCTTTGAACAGCGCTTCGCGGAGTCGGGCGAATTCCTCCGGACACTCGTTTCTTCTCAGCAGATCGCGCTGCTCGTCCGGATCGGCTTCCAGGTCGAAGGCCAGATCGTCGCAGTCGCGGAAGGCGATGTATTTGAAGCGCTGCGAGCGGATCGTGCGGAATTCGGTGCCTGCGCCCCAACGCGGGGGGAGAGCTTCGGTGATGACCCCGGGGCGAGATTCGAGGGAAGTACAGCTATCGCCGCAGATGGCGGCGGACAGGTCGATACCATCCAGACCATCGACAAGCGGTGTTTGGGTCAGGCCACAGAGAGTGGGGAAGACGTCGGCCAGGCTCACGGGAGCGGTGATTTCGGTGGCGGTTAGTTCCCCCCTGCGTTGCTCCGGGAGGGAGAAGATCAGGGGAATGCGGCAGGCCGCTTCGTGCCAGGTGTTTTTCCAGAACAGACCGTGCTCACCGGCCAGTTCGCCGTGGTCGGTGGTGTAAACGACGATGGTATCGTCGAGCAGGCCGTCCCGTTTTAGGAGGGCGAGGAAATCGCCGATGATCTCATCCAGATAGTCGACGCAGGCGAAGTACGCCGCTCTGGCTTTCATCATCTCCTCCTCGTCGATCTCATCGGTGCGGAAGCCGCGCACCGCGCCCATGGACATGGGGTGGTCGACGCTGTCTCCGGTTTTGCCGACGCGCGGAGGAGTGACGCCTTTGGGGTAATAGCGTTCGAAGAAACGCCGCGGCGCGGTGAGTGGGAAGTGCGGACGGCTGAAGGAGGTGTAGAGTAGCCAGGGCTGGTCGGGTTGGGTGCTGGTTTGCTCGCGCAGCCAGGATACCGATTCGCGCACCACTACCTGCTCCTGGAGCATCGATTCGGGGATCTGGCTGACGCCGACGTCGACCGTCCGGGAGCGCATGTCCATGCCGGGGCGCTTCTCAGTATCGCTTATGAGGGGATCGAACTGGTGACCACAAGGGCCGCCGAAGTCGCCGTACGGTCTGGCCTGGAAGCCGGCGTGCTGTAGGGAACCTCCCAGGTGCATTTTGCCGACGGTGGCAGTGGCGTAGCCGTGGGTACCCAGATGGGAGGCGAAGGTCGGAATCTCGGGGTCGAGCACCGAGTTGTTGCCCCAGGCGCCGCAGCGGTGGGAATGGCGGCCCGTGAGCATGGCGATTCGGCTGGGGGTGCAGAGAGGCATCTGAGAGTAGGCTGCGTCGCAGTTCGCCCCCTGGGCGATGAGATTGTCGAGCGCAGGGGTGCGACAGGGTTCGCCGCCGCGCTCCCGAGAGCGGGAGGAGAGAAAGCGGAAGGAATGTTCGTCGCTCATCAGAAACAGGATATTCGGTCGATCGCTCACGTTACCAATCCTTTCTTTCTCGGCGGCCATGTGGGCAGCCGCGTCCTTCTCTATATGCGGATTCCTTTGAACTGTACTCCGTATTTTCCAGATAGCGTCGCAACTGGAGCAGTAGTGGCCAGGTCATGCATCACTCAGTTGAAATTGCACCTGTAGGCGAGATCGGTCAAATTCGATTTGAGGAAGCAAATGAGCTTCATCGTTTCTTCCACTTCCCTACTTCCTGGTAGAGGGGGAAAATCGCGCCCTTTCAACAATACCGGAATACCGGAAAATCACCCAAGGAGGCGGAAGATGCCACGCGTACCGAGAGGAATATCGAGCTTTATCCTGCTAGCTCTCAGTCTGCTGGAGATGCCGCCTGCCGCAGGCCAGACCGTGCAGCCCATGGCAGAAATGGACCACGCAGTGGTGCTGGCAGGACTACGGCAGCCGGTCTATGTGCTGGTCGAATTCGATGTGGCCAAAGTGGAAGCACAGGCGGTCCAGGAACGTCCGCAGATGAACATCGGCCTGGTGCTCGACCGTTCTGGCTCGATGGACGCAAGCGGCAAGATGGAGTACGCCAAGAAGGCGGCCCGGATCGTAGTCGACCGGCTAACGCCCGCCGACCGGCTGGCCGTGGTGGAATACGACAATCAGGTTACCGTGCTGTGGCCTTCATCCCCGGTGGAGGCGCCGGAGATGATTAAGCGCCGGATCGATGGGCTTACACCCCGGGGGGGCACCGATCTGACGGGCGGCATGATGAAAGGGGTGGAGCAGGTCCTGGAGAATCTAGACCGCGACGGTATCAACCGGGTGCTTCTCCTCTCCGATGGTATGGCCAATCATGGAATCACTCATCCGGAACGGATCGCACGTCTGGTCCGGGAAGCCCGGCAGCGAGGGGTTGCCATCTCCACGATGGGATTGGGATTGCAGTACAACGAAGATCTGATGCAGGCGATCGCAGAGAATGCGGGGGGCCACTACTACTACATAGAGAACCCCGTGCAGATGGCGCGGATCTTTCAGCAGGAGATGGAAGCTCTGTTCACCACGGTGGCCAAGGAGGTGAAGATCGTCTTTGTCGGCAGCCAGGCTGTGGAACAGGTCGAGGTATTCGGCTTCCGGAGCGAGGCCAGCGGTCCAGAGACCCGCATCCCCATGGAGGATTTCTACGCCGGTGAAAAGCGTTCCCTGTTGCTGCGCCTGGAGGTGAATCCCCTGCAGGAGGGAAAGATAGAATTGGGAAAGCTGGAATTTTCCTACCTGGATCCGCTGGACGGTCGGTTCCAGAGAATGGTGCTGGAGCTGGTGGTGACAGCCTCTGCGGATAGTCAGCAGGTAGATGCCTCGCGCAACGAGCGGGTGATCGCGGGGGCGGCTCTGATTGAAGCCGATAAGCGGCACGAGGAGTATGTCCGGCTGTACGAGCAGGGGCGCAAGGCCGAAGCGCAGGGGAAGATCACCACATTGGCCGATGAACTGACCGATCGGAATGTCCTGCTGAAAGATGTGCAACTGGCCAAGAAGATCGAGGCGTTGCGCATGGAAGAGGAGGAGATGACCGAGGCCGAGTTGGATCAGGCGTCCCGGGCGGATTACCTGAAGAAGAGCAAACTGCGCGCCTACCACGCCCAGAAGGGCCAGCGAGGCAAATACCTCCTCCAGGAAGGAGACGAGGGATACGATGTCGAGCGCCTGCAGGAGGCGCTGCTCGCCCGGCAGCTCTATCAAGGCCCGGTAGATGGGCGGTTCGGCACGGCGCTCGTGGAGGCGGTGAAGGCGTTCCAGCGCCAGGACAGCCTGACGGTGGATGGGGTAGCCGGCCCCCGAACGATGAAGGCCCTTCAACTCTACTGAGACGCTCGCACAGAAACATCAGAAATCTCAAGAAATTCCGTAAAAGTGGAGCCTGATATTCTTGCCCGAGGAGGGGAGGGACCGTGCTGAAGATGATGTGGTGCCTGGTAGTAACAGCAGCGGTGGCGGAAACCGAAACGGCCGGTTCTTACGACGAACTGCTTGCGCGGATAGAGGCGCGGCGGATGGTAATCGCGCAGCGCTGCCGGATGGCTGGAGACGCTGGGCTCAAAGAGAGGATCGTCGAAGAAGCCGGACAGGTCCTGGAGAGTGTCCTGGTGCGGGATATCTGGCCGCGGTGGCTGGGGACGCCCTGGGACTTCAACGGGATCAGCGAGAGGCCGGGAGAGGGGGAGATCGCCTGCGGATATTTCGTGACTACCTGCCTGCGCGATGCGGGTTTCGAGCTTTCTCGTTACGAGCTGGCCAGGCTGCCTTCGGAGACCATGATCGCGCGCCTGGTCGGCAAGGAGCGGGTGCGGAGATTTTCCAATGTTTCGATGGAGGTGTTTCTGAGCCGTTTGCTGGCATCCGGAGATGGGGTATACCTCGTCGGTCTGGACTGTCACACCGGTTTTCTGCTGGTGCGGAACGGGAAGGTGGAATTCTGCCATTCTTCCTATGTCGGGTCGTCCTGCGTCACTATCGAGCCGGCAGGTCAGTCAGCACCCCTGGTGACTTCCCGCCTTCGCGTCGTCGGCAGGATCACGCCGGACGCGGAGTTGGTTCGGGCCTGGCTCGAGAAGAGGCGGGTGGGATGCACACCCGGTGCCGGCCCCGCGCAGATCGAGGGTTATTGAATGCTGCATTCCCAATGGAACAGTTCTCTACAAGTCGTAAAGGAAAATCTGTAGGTGCAGCATGACGCTCAACGGCTGCGCGTTAGCGGCCTTCGACATCCTTTAGCGCTCTTGGATTCAATAGGTCTATCCTCCAGCTTTCACATTTTATAGCCCCGATGAGTATCTCGGGGCTATTTTCTGCGCCACCCCGCGTCGTCGAGTATCTCCTGGCAGAGGCCTTCTATGTCGCGATAACGGTTGCTGAACTTCCTCAATACAACTTCCCTAGGAGCCTCGTTTTCCGCCAGATACGCCATCTCGTCTCCCAGACTTTGCAGCCGCGAGGCGATTTCGTCGAGGTGCCTGTTCCTGGGGTTTACCGCCCTCGCCGTGTCCCTGATTCTCTCCTGGAGGGCTTGCGTCAACTGCGCAGTATTGCGGCCCTTTTTCCCCTCTTTGCCACTGTAAGTCCCTCTGAGGAAGATGTCGAAGTGATACGGCAGAGTCCCCGTTCCCACGGCCGTCCGTACCACCTCCAGATCCATCTGGATCTCCTTGAATCGCTCCAGAACGTCGCCAGGGACTGCTTTGCCGCTGGCCAGAAACCGCATGCCGTAAATCACCCCCTCCAGCCGCACGCCGACCTCTCGGGCATAGCCGTCCCTGGTGTCGAAATCTTTGCGCAGATATTCCGTTTTTCCACTCAGGCGCTTCAGCTCTTTTTCCAGTACGTGTATCAGGCTGTCCCGGATGGCGCCCTTCCGGGATATCAGGTAAGCTTCCGGCTCCAACTCGTCCAACTCCCGCTGGATTTCCTCCAGTCGGGGCTCCAACTGCGCCAGCGCGTAAGCCGACCCGCTCTCATCGAGAAAATCGGCGGAATAGGGGCGTCTTTCGTAGCGATCCGAGCTTTTTCTTCGGGATGAGTCGAGCATCTGTCTTTGCTGCGTTGGCGTCTCTCTTTCGGATTGGAACAGGGACAGCTCCTTTTTCAGGGCGTCTCTTTCGCCGGCGAGTTCCTGGACTTGCTGTGCGAGGTGCTTCACTTCTTCCCGGGTTCGAATAACGGCGTCCTGTCTCTGCTGTTCCCGTTCTGTCTCCGGGGAATCCCTCTCTGCCTCCAGTTGTGTGATCGGCTCCTCCGGGAGAGCGACCTGTTCGCTCCTGGTGGCAGCGGAAGATTCCCCATCTCGGACTTCCCGGACAGGCATTTCTCGAAAAAGGATATCGGGGATATCGACGGCAGCCAGATAGATTGCACCCAGCCAGAGCAGCGATGCCAGGACCGCGCACCCTCTCAGCCCTTTTTTGCCGACGCGGGTTTTGGACAGGCCTTTCAGCACATCGAGGAGCGTGCCGCCCACCGTCCCCAGCGCGAAAACGGCCAGGAGGAAGTAGATGATGGCCGACGGAGTGCCTTCAAGGGATTTTCTGAAAATCAGATACAGGATCGTCCCCAGGGCGACCAGGGAGATCTGGGCATAGGGGAGCGTGGATCGGATCCATTCCAGCCGGCGCCTGCCGCTCCACAGTGCCTGAATGTGCGCCCCCAGCTTTTCGAAACCTTCCGCCTCCGCTTCCGGCCAGTTGAGTGATGGGGATAGGAGATTGCGGATCGCCTGAAAACTGTAGTGGGCAAAGTCGGAGGCCGGGTATTTCTCCACGGGGAGTTCTTTCACCTGGTAGGCTCGGACCGCCTCGCGGTCGAAGGGGACAATCCCGAAGGTCTTGGCCTGATAAAGTCGGAGGATCTCCTCTGGAAACAGCTGGTCCTCCACGGAGAAGAGCGCTTTGTTGATGATGAAACCTTTCAGATGGGGACGCACCTGAAAAGTTTCCGCGTAGGTCTCGATCTTCTCTTTGAATCCCCGGATCTGTTCTATGGAAATCAGGTCGGCCTCCAGGACGATTACGTACCCATCGGCAACCAGGGCGGGCACGGCGCTGGTAAAGTCGTATCCGCCTCTGGTATCGATAATTACGTAATCGAATTCTTGCCGCAGACGATTGCAGAGCTCTTGGAGGAAGTGGAAATAGTGTTCGACCCGGTTTTCGGACAGGCCTTCGATTGCTTCAGGGACGCCGAGAAAGCGATCGTCGGGAATCCCGCCCCTCCACAGATCCTGATTGGAGAAGATCAGGTTATAGGTGGCCCCGTCGCGCCGGACCGTGCGGGGAGCGACCTGTTCGACGGACATGCCCTCCAGGACCGCGTCGGCCAGACAGTTCTCCGGATTGATCACCAGATCCTGTGAATCGATAATCCGGCCGAGGAGGTAGAGGGAGATTCCCCGGGTGGAGAAGTCCGCATCGATAGTGACCACCCGTTTCCCGGCTTTTTGCAGGAGATAGGCTGCGGTGGAGGCGAGGATGGTCTTGCCCGTGCCGCCCTTGGCGCTGACAAAGCAGAGCACCTGGCCGGAGGAGCTGTCCTCTCTTTCGACCCGGGCGGAATCACCCGGCGAGACCGTGGAATCGTTCATAGCTTCTCCTTGCGGGCCAGCATTTCCCTTACCGATTCCCTCTCGGGGGAGATCGGACCTGTCAGCGTCCGGAGAAACGCCTGCCAGAGGGCGCGCAGACCACTGGGGCTTCTGGGCAGAGGGGACATTTCTTTGGGAAGTGTCCCTTCTTTCGTCCAGGTATGGGGCAGGATATCGCGCGATTCTTCGGGCAGGATCTCGAAGTTGTCGGTGGTCGAATAGAGCACGGGGATCCACCAGTCCAGTCTGCTATGCTTCCTGCTCGATTCTCGATGGTCGATCCCCCGGATGGCGCGCCGGCCGCAGGCCAGCGCCAGGTCCAGGGATACGCCCTGTTCGAGGGCGTCGAGGGCTGCGTCCAGAAATTCCTGGGCGGCGAACCGGTCGATTCCGGTCTGTGCGCCGATCACAAAGGCCAGCCAGGTGCGGCTGATCAGGGAGCCGACCACGCTCTGCTCGAAGGGGAGGCCGTGGTCGGCCCAGGCACTTTCGCAGGCGAAGATGCAGGCGAGCCGCATCGCGTTTCTATCCCCCAGACAGTCACATATCACGTGTCCGTGCTTAGGATCGCGCACGAAGCTGCGGAAGGTCCTCCGCCGCTGCTCGCGCACGAAGATCAGCGAGCCGTGCTGATCCTCGACTTCGCCGTGGCCGAAGAAGACCATGCCGTAGTAGCGTTCGGGGTTCCGCAGCAGCGACCGTTCGAAGTTATCGTAGGTGGGCGGCTGGACCGACGAAAACTTCACCCAGGTCTTTTCGAGCGGCTCGAACTGCCCGATCGGCTGCTCTTCAGGGCTGGCGAGCACGAACAGAAACTCGATGGGCGGCTTCTGCGGCTGGAAGAGGGTGTCTCCAGGGGATTGGGATTCCCCGTCGTAGCGGATCACCGAGCCCTGAACGGACAGGAACCGCCCCTGCGGATCCGCTGGATCGCGGAGGAGTTCCCACGGGAAACGGTAGAGGCGGCGGGGAAGATGGAGGGCGATTCTCGTGGTAGGGACGCTCTCCCGGTACGCTTGGAGTTGCTGACGTGCCGCATCGGTCAGCAGATACCGGAACAGGGATTCGCCGACGGCACTGCAGGTGCGTTCCAGCAGGTCGAAATCCTGGATGCGACGCTTTTCATCCCGTTCGTGGATTCGCAGGACCTTATCCTCAAAGTCTCCGTCCGGTCGGAAGGCGATCTCTTCGGGATCGGTCCGGAATCCTTTGGTAGTCACCGAGACGGCATAGCGCTCGTGCTCGGGGTCGCGCGTCTCCACGACGAGGTGGAAAATCCTGCTGTTGTGTTGGTCTGCTTCCATTGTCGGGCGTTCCGTCGCTCCGGAAAAAGGTCGGCGCTTTATCCGGTTTCCTCGGGCACCGGCTCGAAGATGAATCGACAGTCCTCTGTCCCTCCCACAGGTCCTTGCCAGTGTCCTCGCCAGAGTTCTTCCTCATCGTCCACAGGATCCAGTCGCACCGCGCTGCTGTGTTCGACCCGTCCGGATTCGGCGACGAAAAAGAAGCGGACATTCCGCCCGGCGAAGCCCGGATCGTGGGTTTCGATGGTCACGCTGACTGCTCCTGCAGATGCGCGCAGGGAGGTCCGGAGTTTCCGGTCGCAGCTCTCATAGACTGTTGCCTGGAGCGCCTCCTCGTCCGTTGCCGACCCCAGGTCTCCGGATGCAGCGGCATACGGATAGCGGATGTCGGAGGAGGTGTCCTCGATGCTTGCTCCGGCCGAGAGAGAAAGGCGCACCCGGTATGCACCCGGAGGCAGATTCGTCACGGTGGCCCGGCCGCGCTGGTCCAGGAAGTGCATCCACAGCAGTCCCTGGCTTGCCTCTGCCGGCTCGATGAAGAGGGGAACCCCCTCCCAGGCGACGGCTTTGCCGTTGGCGTGGCAGAGGATGCTCAGATGGAAGGAGTCGCCCACCTCGTCCCAGGTGGGGATGACCTGGACCTCCACGCGCTGGCCTCGGGTGATGGCTGCCTGGGTGGGCGAGACCTCTTTCAGGCGCAGCAGGCGACCTGCTTCCTCCATCACGCGGTACTCCCAGCCCGATCGAGCCACGTCCTTTCCTGTAAAGCCAAGCATTTCAGCCCCTATTCCTTTCCCGGTCTATCTCTTCTGCTTATTCGTCCTCTTCATCCCACCAGATCTTCTTCCGGGACCAGTCTCCCTGTGGATCCCTGTCCCACTCGCTAAACTGAATAGCCTCTCCTTCTTCGGGATCATCCAGATCCATCCCGGTCATGAAGGTGCATACCCAGACCGTTACAGCTCTTCTTTTCCCATCGGGGAGGGTCCATGCGCACGCTTCGATGGGACATCGTCTGCCGACGAACAGATTTCCGCACTCCCTGCACCGGAAACGCTCTACTCTGTCGTAGATGGGGATATCGGTTCCGGTGAGGACCAGACGGTTTAGAGGCACTCTCCGGTCCCTCCTCTCGTCGAAGGGGTGATAGTCCCTGCATCTCGTTCCTTCGTAGTGCTTCCCGCATCTGGCGGGTTGATCCGTTGGCGCCTGGCATGTCCTGTATTCCACCGGGACCTGCCTCAGGTGCCCGCCTTCCTCGATGCCCTCCGTCGACAGCAGGTCGAAGTACAGACCATCGACGAAGTCGCCTTCTTGGAAGTAGCCGACGGCCGAGGAGATGAAATCGGCGAGAGACTGGTCCTGCGGCTTCCAGCTTTCCAGGCGGTGCCGGTTGCCGCATGCCCGGGTGCCGCAGCTGCAGCCCGGCTCGGTGAAGGTGAGGGTGGCTTCGCTGCGCAGTTCGGTCTGATCGCCGGCGCTGATCCAGTTCCACTGCGGGCGTTTGCCGGGTGCCCTTCGACCGATCCGGGCTCGTTCGTCGTCGGCCTGAATGGTGAGAGTGAAACCAGCGTCCAATTCGTGGCCCAGGCCGGAAAGCTGTCCCTGCCCTGCTTCGATGCGCAGCAGGTATCGGGAGCCGGGGAGGATCACCTGCTCCCATTCATCCTCTTCCCAGATGCCCTCGTGCTCCATGTAACCCCGGAAGAACAGGTGGACATGCTCCTCGGTGCAGGTGATTCGCAGCGCCGAGTCGAATCCGGTCAGACGGTATTTCCTTTCCTCATCCCCCTGAAATCGGGCGTTCAGAGAGAGGACCTCGCTCTCGCAGATCGTTTCGAACTCCTCTTTACCCGTCTTCGGAAAGTCTCTCACCACACCCCGCAACCATCCCCGAGCTCTCTGGAGGACGGGCTGAATCTTCCATTTGGCCAGGTAGACCCAGGCATTGTCCCAGCGCCCATCCCAATCTTCGCTCGTCCGGTTGGTGTTCCTGCCCCACCCGCAGCCGTAGGCGATGGCCAGGTCCATGACCTGGGCGGTCCGGTTTCCGGTCTCCGGAAGATCTGTGGAGCAGAGGATGCTCTCGAACGCCTCGCACAGCTCCGGCGGGGGGGAACGATACCGGGGCCCCAGAAGGCCCAGCGCTACGACTGTTTCGAGTCTCTCTCTTCGTATTTGATCAAATTGAGTAGAGGTCTCTGCGAAGATCGGCAGTACAGCCCCTTCTTTCCACAGATCTACGCGGTGCCTCCCAGGATAGGTTTGCAGATGGTCCCAGACCGTCTGAATATCTTCCGCTTTCATTCGCTCCCCCGCAGCTCGAATAGGCCCCGACAGCCCGCGGGTCATCCTGGGATCCAGAAGAGGATTTCGCGAGCCCATCTATAGATAACAAAAGGAGAGGCAAATACCAAGCCGATCGGGGCAGGGGAGTGTTGTTTCGTTTGGGGGAAAGAACTCTCCCCATAGGGAATAGGGAACTGGGGCATCGGATGAGGGACCGGGAACGGTCCGCTGCCGCAGATAGACAACAGTTCCCTACTAATAAATAAGGATGGAAAAGTGAGGTCTGCAGGCTCCCTTTGGGCACTTTACTCAAAAGAGAGCCCGTCTGAATCATGCCCAAGAAGAGGAGGAAGAAAAATGAGCCCATGGACTGCGACGCGAAATCCCTCGGGAATAAGCTGGACACACCGGGGTAATTTTTATACATTGCGGGAAAAATACCCCGCTTCTGAGGAATGGGCACCATCATTCAGTCGGGTGGGATGTGTTATGGATGAATCCTCTCTGGTTTATTTGGTGAGGATTTTTTGTTTCGAAACCCATCCCTGGCCCAGGGAGGTCTGATCTCATGCAAACGCTATTTGCTCCCCTTGCAGATCTGTATCCGGCTGAAGTCCCCGCCCGATTGGTAGCCTATGATCCCCGTCTGAGCAGCAGGCAGGTCGAAGCGCAGGTCGGCTGGAAGAAAAACCGCCTGCAGCGGCGCCAGTTCTGGCTGGACGAAGATGGCTTGGGCACCACCACCCTCCACTTCGCCAAACCCGGACTTTACCCAGTGCGCCTGGTGACTGCTGGCAAAGGGACCCTCTCCCAAAGTCAGGTGATGGTCGGATCACGGCATCCGGCGCCGTTGGGGGTTGTTTTGGACTACTGTCAGTTCCACCCCAATGACGGCACCGTCGATTTAGGGCTGGAGATTTTCTTCAACCGGCACCGGTATAGAGGCGAATTAGAACTGGATCTGCGCTCCCCGTTCAAGACCATCCACGTGAAGAAGGTGGATGTGGAGGATGGGTGTGTCAAAACCACGCTGCGCTTCCGGGCGGAGTGGCCGCTGTTTTTGGTGCTGCGGGGACCGCACACCGGTCAGCAGACCTTCCTGGCGCTGCCCGAGGGACAGGTGGAGGAAGAGGAAGAGGTGCGTCTGGATGTGGCGGAGGAGGTGAAGCGCGGAGAGGGCCTGCGCGTGTCTGTCGCTGCCGGAGAGTTGGGCCAGCGCGGTTTACTGCTGATCACTGACGCCCGCTGTCCTTTGGCTCTGCTGGGCCGGTCGGCTTCCGGTCAGGCCCAGCCTCCGTCCAAGGGGATTCAGAAGGAGATCGACCTCCGATTGCAAAACGGCAAGCTGCCCGGTGCCATCCACCGGGGTGCTACCCATGTGCCGGTCTGTGAGGTGGTGCCATTACGGTCGTTCGAGCGCACCTTCCGGCTGCCGGATCTGCTTTCGGTGCCGCAGTGGCAGGTCCGCCTGCTGGTGCCCAACTGCGGGGAGTTCCGTCAGGTTTTGAAGCCGGTATCGGTGAAGCGGCCCGAGGGGATCTCCCTGGATATTCCGCGTCATCTAGGACCGGACGACGAGGTGGAGGGGATCGTTACCTATGATACATCCGACCAGCCGGCTAAGCTGATCGTGGAGAATGGATCGAAGACCCAGCAGGACCTGCGCCCCAACGACCAGGGAGAGGTGGGCGTCTGGCTCAAGGGAGCGCCCGACGCGCGGCTGAAGGTGCGCTTGCTGCCCGAGGAGGGAGATGAGAAGATCCAGGAATGGCAAAACAATCCCCCGGTCGTGCAGCCCACGCTCCACACGCGCTTTGCCGAACAGGGAGAGGGATTCGAGGGAGGCGTAGTTCGGACCCTCTATCCCGGCCCGGAGGCCCTGCTGGTGCAGGTGGCCCAGAGTCTGGTGGAATACCCCCATGGCTGTGCCGAGCAGACATCCAGCAAGCTGGGGGGACTGGCCGTGGTCTGGCGCATCGCCCAGGAGGGTATCGAGGTGCCCTACCAGGATGAGCTGGATCAGTACATCGAAGCCGGGCTGAAGCGGATGAAATCTTTCGAGAAGCAACCCGGGCAGTTTTCCTTCTGGCAGGATGGAACGCCCAATATGCGGGTCACGGGCATGGTCTACCGCAATCTGCTGCCCTTCCAGAAACTGGAGATACCCCGGGCGGACAAGCTGCTGAGACGGACGGAGAAAGCCCTGGACAGGGAAGGCGATCTGGTGGATGTCCGGAAGAACAGGCAGGAGGGGTTGGGATGGAATATCCTGAAGGCATCCGGGTGCTACGCCGATCCAGAGGCTTCCGAGCGGGAGCGGGAGCGCGCCCTTCGATATGTGTGTGACACGGCGGTTTTGAGGAATGGCGAATTGAGATGGCCCGAGGGCACGCCCTGGGGAGGTGCTGAGTACAGCACCTGTCTGGCGTTGCGCACCCTGCGGCAGGCGGGGGTGGAGGAGCTACGTCCCCAGGTGAATCCACCGGCCTCCTTCAGCCCGTTGCGCATGCGCTGGTGGGAGCAGCTGCTGATGAACTGGCATCTGTATCATCCCGAGGGCACGCCTTTTCGGAAGAAGGTCAAGCGGAGACGAGTCGAGAAACCCTTCTGGGCAGGGCTCAATCACCTGGTCGGCGACATGCCGGCGGGTCGGTTTTACAGTCCTCCTGCTACCCGGGAGTATGTGGAGCTGCTGGCAGACATGCACCGAGATTGGGAGCCGTCAATGATTCGCTTCCTGGACCAGCCAGAGCAAGAGATGCCGGTTGATCAGGCGCTGGACACGCAGGGGCGACCGTTCGAGGTGGTGTCGGAGCGCGCGCTGGTGACCTGGGAGGATCATCCGTCATCGGCCCCGGAGTCCGACCGGCAGATCAAGGTTATGGTAAAGGGACCGGACCACAAAGTCTCGCTGGAGGAGACCTTTCCAGTGGAGGTGAGTTACGCTCCCAAGGTGGAGCACCTTACCATGCCGGTCCTGTGCCTGCATCTTCCTCCACACTTGCATTTCTTCACCGGCGGCTTGTCCATGCTAGACAGCTTACGATACTGGGAAATTCCCTTTCAAGAAGAGCGTACCCTGAAGTTGGATCTATGTGCGGTGCGCCGCGGGCGGGGGCCGATCGATTTTCAGGTGCTGGATATGTACGATAGGGGGATCAACGGGGTGACGCGGGAGTTTGTGGAGGTGAGGTAGGTTTTTGCGGACAACGAATATCTGGTAAATCCACAGATCTTCTTCCTGCGCATGGGCCCTGTTCTCAGGCCCTCATCTGGCGCCAGCGAATGCCCGACCCCGAAATTCAGTGGCCGGATGAACGGCGCAGCCCTCCCGGCGGCTGATAGGTTCGATATGGGTGCGAAGGTGGCCGCGGGTGCAAAATCACTGGGACTGGCATGGCGAAGACTTTGGGGAAAAAGACCGGTATCATCATCTATGGGGTGGTTCTGTTCCTGTGCTTAGAGGGCGGGGGAACGGGGTGTTCCCGGCGGTGGACAGGAGTAAACGAAAAACCACCGGTCCGGATCCATCTGGACCTGCAAGGGGAGGATACAGAAGTAATCGAGGAAGTGGCAAGGCGGATGGCCATAGAGCTGGAGGGGGCCGGGATGGTTCGGGTTACCGGTCCTAAAGAGAATGAGAGCCGGGCTGTTGATTCGGCAGATTTCAGACTTTCGGGGCGGCTGGGCCATTCGACCAGAGGAGAGACGGATATTCTGTCTGCAGAACTGGTAGCATCGGGAGCAGATACGGTAGTGTTCCGAAAGATCTATGTCCGCGAGCCGTTCCAGGGTGATAGCGCCTTTGGAGAGAAGGTTCCTCTTGCCAACGGCGCCGCTACTGTCCGAGGTATAGCCGCTTTCCTCGGACGAAACAAAACGCCGTTGCTATCGATCGTCACAAGGGAGGAATGGGGTGCGCGGCCACCCAAGGAAACACTGGCGGAGATGCGCTACGAGGGCGGACCGGACCGATTCCTCAACTGGATCGTGGTTCACCACACCGCGTACGACGCTTCGGGCCCTCGGGCGGTGCAGGATGAACACATGCTGCCTCAGGGTAACGGGCCGGGCAAGCATCCCTTCGGTCGCAACTGGGACGATGTGGGCTACCACTTTCTGGTCGACCAGGAGGGGCGTGTCTATGCCGGGCGAGAATTGGAGTATATGGGCGCCCATGTCGGGGGTGGAGATAAGAGCGACATGCGGCTCCACGCCAATTTCGGAGCCATCGGCATCGCGCTGCTGGGCGATTTTCGGGAGAGAGAACCGTCTTTGGGCCAGGTGACCGCCCTGGAAGAGCTGCTGGCTTATCTGCGTTATCGGTACACCATCCTGCCGGACCATGTGCTGGGACACCGGGAAATGGGTCCCGTCCTGTTGCAACGCGGATTGCCCGGTCCGAAGGAGGGGACGATATGCCCCGGAGATCGGCTGTTCGATGTGGTGGAAGGATGGCGGGAGGGGAGGCTGGATAAGAAAGGGAAAAAAAGTGAGTAAAACGCCGTTCCCTAGGATCGGGGGTGTCCGCCAGACCGGCAGGCTGGTCAGGAAAAAGAGGATCCGCGGGACAATCCCCCGAGTGTTTTGCATACTGATAGCCCTAACCCTGCCGGGGTTTCTGGGGGCTGAAGCTGACAATCGGCCATCGCGGGATCTGACGTTCACGCTGCAGCGCGCGCTGGTCAACGGCTGTGGCGAGTGGATCAGCCGGGATGGGGTGATCGGACCGCAGACCCTGGGAGCGTATCGACGCTGCCGGGAGCGGATGGCTATCGATCCGATTGATGCACCTGGCGAAACAGGAGATGTGGAGGCGTTTGTCGATGTGCTCTGGCTGCGGAAGCACGCTCTGATTCTGTTGCACCGGTCGGGCTATCTGGCCGGAAGTTACGATCTGAGTGATGTTGGGCGTATCGAGGATGCGCTCGAAACGTTTTCGGCAGGCCGGGGGTTAGTGCCGTCCCTGGCACTGCGGCCCGAAGATATCGAACGGCTTGAAGACTGGTATGAGGATCATCCGCCGGCTGGGTCTCTGGAAGCGGCACTCCGGGAACAAGGGCTTCCCTCTGCCGGGCTGGAGATCTACCTGCAGGTTTTCAAGCGGGAGGAAGAAGTCAGCGTCTGGGCGCGTCCGGCAGGACGAGACACAGCATTCACAGCCTTGAAGACACTGCCGGTGACCGGGAGCACGTTTACCTATCCAGCAGATGGTTCGCCGGAGGGGGCCGGTCCCAAGACGGTGGAGGGGGATTCCAGGGTGCCGGAGGGCTGCTACCGGCTGACCTGGCAGAACGAGTGGAGCGACTTCTACCTGGGGTATCTGCTGTCCTACCCGAACCGGGGAGATCGGATCCGCAGGAATTACTGGAGAGAAGGCTCTCGTTCCGGGGGACAAATCGTGCTGCACGGGAGTTCGGCGACTATTGGCTGCATCCCCGTGGGCCACGAGGGGATCGAGGATCTTTTCCTGCTACTGAGCCGGCAGTGGCGGCGAGGGCAGGGATATGGACGCATCCACGTTTTTCCCTGTCGCTTTGGCACGTCCGAGAATGAGGAGGTGTTGCGCCAGTATGGAAAGGCCCGTCCGGAACTGGCCGACTTCTGGGAGAGCCTGCGGGCGGTATATGATTACTTTGAAAAACACCGACGGGTGTCGGAAATCGACTTCGATCCTCTCACCGGATACTATGTGCTCGGAAAGATCGGACAGGACAGCCCCTATCCCTGGCAGGTGCGTCCGGATTCCAGCCAGTCCCTCCTCCGGCGCATCCTTGAGCCCACAGGATATAAGCGCACTCTCCTTTCTGCTGATGGTTTTAATACATGGCTGAGACAGCTGCCGCTCAAGAAGGAGAGACCAGAAGTCCGTCTGCATGACGGAGGGCTCAAGGGCAATCAAGATGCGCATCATGCCGTGGTCAATATGGATGTGGGAGCACAGAACTTGCAGCAGTGTGCCGATGCGGTGATGCGGCTCAAGGCGGAATACCACTACGGCCGGAAAGAATACCGGAGAATCCGCTTCAACTTCACCAGCGGGGACACCGCGTGGTTCGGGGACTGGATCGACGGGTACAGGCCCCGGATCGATGGCGACCAGGTAGAATGGGTCCTCTCCGCAGTGCCGGACTCCTCGTACTGGTCTCTCCGCGGTTACCTGAATATGGTCTTCACCTACGCCGGAACATTGTCATTGAGCCGGGAACTGAAGCCGGTAGAAGTGAAGGATATACAGGGAGGGGATGTGTTCATCCGGGGAGGATCGCCCGGGCACGCCGTGCTGGTGGTGGATGTGGCCATACATCCAGAGACGGGAGAAAAAGCTTTCCTGCTGGCTCAGAGCTATATGCCGGCTCAGGAGGTTCACGTGCTGCGGAATGGAGTCGATGCGGACCTGAGTCCCTGGTATCGAGCCGATTTTGGCCAACAGCTCTGCACTCCGCAGTGGACGTTCAGACGGGATGAACTGATGCGGTTTGCCTGGTGAGGCACGTGGCAGTTTGTGCCATCTTGATCAAGAACCGAAAATCAGTCGCTTCTGTTGGAAGCCGAGACATTACAGAAAGTTGTGCAGATCGTCGATCGGCAGATGGACTGTTACAATCATGACCGACGGCATTCGAGTCTCGGTCAGATACCGCCTTGGATGTTTCTCCAGGAACACCTCGAACCACCACCTACGCGGGGGAGGCCGCCCCGGAAACCTTAGCCCATATTAGCCCTTCAACTGGTTCGAAAACGGGGCTCCTCCCCATCAGTCACTCAAGTGAAATTTCGATCTGGAATGCCCGCAAATAAGGAGAGAAGGCGGTCAACTGTCAAGCTGGATCATAAAATGAGGATAGAATGAAAGAGGGCCGGCTTCCATAATGGAGGCCGGCCTTTGGCTTATCGATTTCCGACGTAGGAGAATCAGTAGCTGCCATCGTCAGTTCATGGTTTTACTTCAGCCCAGGATGACAGGCCGGCCGCGCGTTTGCCGCTGCCGCAATCTCCCGAAAGAGGGTCGTCGATCCAGCGGATGATCTTCCAGGTGCCGTCGTCGGAGAGACGCAGTTTGTAGGTCATGATCTGATCGACGCGGAAGCCATCGTTGTTCGAGTCGAGGAGCAGCATTTCCACTCGGCCGCGGATGGTCTCCCAGTCTTCGTCCGGATGGCCGTCCGGGTCGCCGGGAAATGCCTCCGGATATTCGCTGGCCAATTCCACGCTGAGCTGTATGGGAAAGAAGTAGAATTCGAAGGTGCGGAAGCGGTCGAAGATCCCCTCTTGAGAGTAATCCCGACTTCCCCCCATAATCTCTCGCTCCTCTTCAAAACCGTTGGCCAGCACCAGATCTCCCTGACAGTCGGTTTCCGTAAACCAGAAGTCCCGATCGAGAAGATCTTCGTAGTACTCGATCTTGCGGCTGCGCATGGCCTGGTGCAGGTTGTCGATCAGGAGCTTGGGAGAGGTGGCCGCAGGAGGAGGAGGGTCGCCTTTGGGAATGTGGGGTTCGGGAGCAAATGGGTTTTCGCAGGCGCACAGGAGCAGCAAACCGGAGAGAAGAGAGGATCGGATAATTGCCTGAAGCATGAGCACTCCTTTCTGCGAACGTCCCATTCCGAACGAGAAGGTGAGGGAAAACCATATAAAGAAGAAGACGTCCAGTTTTTCCAGGAGTTCCAAAAAGGAGACCCACGCCGGTCCGGTAATTGCGATGAGGGGGCACGATAACGACAGGAGTCGCGGTTGTGAATGGGCTGCGAGAAAGAAGATGTTGATGTGCCGACGGGAATTGGATACCCTTGGGGAAACAAGAGGGATGTGGTAGGAGGAAGCTGTCCCTGAGGGAGCGGGGGAAGTTGCAGCTTTTTATTGAGGCTGTTTTTTTGACGATTTGTGACCGTATCGAAATGTCAATCTGGAGCTGGCAAGTATGAACGATAGAGAACGCTTCGAAGCCATCTGTTGCGGAGATCAGCCCGATTATATCCCGATCTACGGATTCCCAGGGGCGCCGGGAATGAGCCGGGGGTGCATGAAGAAGACGCACGATCGACTGGTGGCCACGGGTATGCCTCCGCACATAGGTGGCGTGTACAATCTCGGCAGCGGGGGGCACGATGTGGAGAGCTGGAAACGGTACTGGGGGACCACTGATCCGATCGGCTGCGGCGTAAGCTTGGGGCAGGGGGCACAGGGTTTTGGGGTGACAACTCGGATCGAAGATGGGTTCGAAGTCATCGAGTCCGAGTCCGGCGCCGTTACTCGGCAAGTGATCGACAACGACATTACCTACAGCATGCCCGAGTACGTGGAGTTTGCCGTCCGCGACAGGGAGTCGTGGGAATTCTGGAAGCAGCGCATGACGCCGGCCGCCAGTATGCCGCTGGAAGAGATGCGCGAGCGGCTCCGACCATACGCCGATCGGGAACGGCCTCTCGTTGTCTCCGGAGGGGGGGGATACGGTTTTCTGCGCGGTCTTTTGGGCCCGGAACGACTCAGCTTCACATTCTTCGACGATCCGGAGTTGATCCGCGATATGATGGACTGGCGGCTGCAGCGGACACGGGAAGATCTATTTCCGGTGATCGAAGCGGCACGGCCGGAGATCGTGCAGATGGGTGAGGACCTTTGTTACAACCACGGCATGTTGCTCAGTCCGGAACAGTTCCACGAATTCTGCGGACAGTATTACCAGGAGGTTTGCGACTTTGCGCGGTCGTGTGGAACGCTGCTCATCGCGGTCGACACCGATGGCAACCTGATGGAATTTGCCGAGGTGGCGACGTCGTACGGGGTGAATGGCCTGTACCCCTGCGAGGTGAAGGCTGGGAACGATCTCTTCGAGTTGCGTCGGGACTATCCGGAACTGGTGCTCTTCGGTTGGTTGGAAAAGGAGGTGGTGAACGAAGGGAACGAGTCGCACATCAGAGATGAGATCGAGAGCAAGGTGCCTCCTCTGTTGAAATCGCGGCGGTATTTTCCCAACGGAGACCATGGTATCCAGCCGCCTGCGACGTTTGGTGGGATGTGCGAATTCATGACGATCTTGCACGAAGTCTGCGGAAATCCGGAAGGGGAATTCCCGCGAGTCTGAATGGGAGATCGAGGGAGGTGGGGGAGCAACTTATTTCTGCGAGTCTGATTGGACTGGAAGAGGGAGCAAATGACGGAGGGCAACCCGACGCGGAACTGGCCGACATTTGGGGAAATAGAGCGGCAGCTGAGAGACTGGCAGCGCCAATTTCCCGCGAAGATGCAGGTGGAGGAAATAGGGCGCACGGCTCAGGGACGGCCTCTGTACGCCGCGCAGTTGACGGACGTTGCGGTGGAAGGTGAGGACAAGGAACACGTGCTGATTACGGCCAATCACAGCGGGGCCCGGGAACGCACGGCCACTACCGGCATACTCTACCTGATGCGCTGGCTCCTCTCGGACGATCCGCTGGCGCGGGAGATCCTGGCCCGACAGGTGGTGGTGTGCATGCCGGTGTGCGTGCCGGACAGCTACGAACAGGCGACCGGAGCCAATAATGTGTGCGGACTCTCCCCCTGCAACAGCTGGACGCTGGATGGCCCGATCGATCCAGAACGCAATCCGGAGGGGCTGGCCGTACAGGCGATGATGGATCGATACCAGCCCGAAGTCCACACCGACTACCACGGCCTGGATCTGACCTTCCCGGGGCATTTCGCCATTGAAAATACCGGCGCCTCCTACGGCAACAGCTCCCTGCGACCCTATCACTACCGGATCGTCCAACTCATGGATGAGGCAGCTCTGGAGGAGGGATATCCGTCGGATTTGTTGGAGCAGGATGCGGAGCGGCTCCTGTGGGGGCCGGCCCTGGATGAGATCGCCCACAAGATGTGGATGGGCCGGCCCCAGGTTTTTGCCGGCACCTACTGCTACAACCACTACCACTCCATCGCGCTGCACTCTGAAGTCTACTGGGAACGCAGTGGCTTTCTCAAGCATCGCCGCCTGCTGCAGATGGGCAATGAGACCTGGCCGGGAGAGCACTACCCCGGCTATCCGACGCGTGTGGCCATGCTCAACAGTTTCAATATGGTCGCGGCCTACGGGCAAACCGCATCTGCTCGCCGTCGCAGTCGCATCGAGTTGTGGAACAAGCAGCGCCGGATTGTCCATGGTCAGCTCAATCCCGAAAAGGTGGGGATTGAATTCTACATGTGTGCGACCTCACCGGAGGCTTCCAGAGAATGGCTGGGGGATAAGACGCTGAGAGGGGTGGTTGAGCGACTGGCGAATCATCCTCGAATCGCCAGCGATCCCATCCGAGCACTCGTGGCTCAGTACCCGCAGGGAGCGGGACAGTGGGGCGCGGAGCCGAATTTCAATCTTCAGGGGGGAGGAGAAGAGGAGGGCCGGGCAACCCCGATCGAACACGGTATCGCTCTGCGCATGCGGATTCCCTTCTCCAGGGCGAAGCTCGGGGAGGTGCTGCTCAACGGGCATCCGCTGGAGAGATCGGAGATTGACGGATATCTGAGCTGGGTGGTGCGCGGCTTTACCTATTTACAGGTAAATATTCCGCCGCAGACTTCGAGAAGCCAGGATCTCTTCGTCGTTACCTGCCGGTATGATCCGGGGGAAGAGCGAAGCCAGGGGAAGTGGTAGTCGGGGGGATCGCGAAGAGATAAAAAAAGGATAGCGGCGACGAACTACCCGGCACGTTTAATGACTCTTTGGCAATGAGCCCACCCTGAAAAGGGGCGTCCTGTCAGTTCGCCGCCGCTATCGAAGAAAGGGTGGAGGGTGACCAAACGCCGGGGCGACCGAAGTCGCCGGGTGTGGGGAGATCACCACCACCAGAATGGAATGAAAGAATGCCCGTTGACAATGTCAAGAAAAATGTAATTGGCCTGAAAAAGGGGAGTTGACGGTTCTCCAGACTCGATAATCCCGTTGTTTCCTATGCCAATCCCAGGCCGATCAGGCGGTCGGCGTTGCGCCAGGTGAGTTTCTCGAACGCTTCATTGGAGATGTGACCATCATCCCGCGTCCTGGTGAGCCACTCGATGTGCTGGAAGTCGTGGGATATGTCGGTGTGGTCCAATCCCAGCATCAGCCGATCCTGGAATTCGTCGATGAATTCGTAGGCGTGCGCCGGGTCTCGGGTGAGGGCGTTGAAGCCGCTACCCGCCGAAAGGTCTCCATACAGGTTGGGGTATTGGCGCAGGAGGCGGGGCACGGTGCCGCCCGGTTTCACCGGGGTGGCGGGATAGGTGTTCTTAGCGGCGGGTTGCAGGTCGCCGCTGATTTCGCTCCAGAAGGCGGTGCTGTGGGCGAAGAATTTCAGCTCGGGGAAGGTCTGCAGGACCTTTTCGAAGCGGGGCAGTCCGAACTCGTCGAGCACGCCGTAGCTGTGCACCTCGGGGGGGATGGTGTGGAAGGTGATGGGGAAACCAACCGCTTCGCAGGCGGCGAACAGGAGCTGT
>Ga0233431_1000416_pt1 | contig 95513 bp, 87 predicted proteins | sample SI_118_April2016_FD_179867 | JGI IMG/M metagenome (GOLD analysis project Ga0233431, IMG submission 179867) | Seawater microbial communities from Saanich Inlet, British Columbia, Canada - SI_118_April2016_200_MG | ecosystem: Environmental > Aquatic > Marine > Inlet | place: Canada: British... | reverse complement strand
AGCCAGGGTTGTTTTTACGCATCTGCTGTTCGCCAAGTGATGCAGTTTCTTGCTTGTTTTGTCGCTATTTTGCCCCATCGGGCTATTTATGTTGTCAAAGTACTTGCCTCTCCGACAAACTGCTAGGCCATTTTTTAAAGGAAAAGACGGCAAGCAATGGTAGCAGCCCCAGCGTTTTAAATAACTGTATCCAGGTAACCGGCCTTTGAACATTAAAACTGAACAATTCCCACCCCGGTGGGTGCCCATAAGGGATTACTAACTCCTGCGGGTTATAGAAAGTTCGCAAACCGAAAAAAATAACCCCATACACAAACATCGCTGACATAAAAATAATGCTGTTTTTGATTGAAATTCGCTTCAGTGGGCGGCGGTAGACAAGGTGCCCAAAGAGCATGATCGGAATCAGTCCACTCGTCTCCCTGTTCAACGCGGCAAGAGCCATTAGAGGAATTATCCAGCCGTATTTTTTTCGCAGGATCAAAAGCCCTGCTGCTAAATAAAACAGAATATCAAAGTAGGTGTTGAATTGTAAATCACTATCATAATACGCTGGCGGAAAAGCGGATGCCAGCAACACCACGCCCAAAATGGCCGTATATCGATTCAGGCCTAGCGACCGATAATAAACTGAAGCAACTCCAAAAATAAGAACATCCTGGATGAATCTAAGCCCAATGAACCCGACCGCTTCGGGCTGATTTATGTCCAGCATTATCAGCACCCGAATAATCGTCTCCACGAGGTAATTTGCCAATACCCGATATTGCCATGGATTCCCTGCTACACCGGCCAGAACATCCTGGTGTCGCTGAATTTGAGTTCCCTGAGTTAGCCAATCCAATCCTTTCCACCAAATTTGAATATAAACTGTTATAGTGCCCAGAGCAGTCGAAATAAGCAAAATAAGCGCAATCTCAAGAAGTTTCCTGCGCAAAATATTGCGTCGTTCCTTTGACATGTGGAGAACCAAAAAGATCAGGTTTTGAACCCCCAGAAATACAAGCAAAGCAGCAATGGGGCTGAGGCGCAGCAACAAAGGATAGTACCCCCGATGTGCAAATAACCAGCTTATCAACACCCCAGTGCAAAGAAACACATCTATCAATAAAACAACAAACAAGCCATACGTACGATTTTCATTTTGATAAAGCGTTTCTAAAGTGTTCTTCACCCGCTGAGAAAAATCCCGTGAGCGATGAGCAAATATGGTAGCGCCCGATAAGAATAGTATATATACCAAAACCCCTACCAAAAATGCAAACCGTACAGGCGAATACCCCAAAATGCTAAAATTTGAAACATCCCTGGGAATCAACAACAGCGCCAAGAAACTTGCTCCGGCCTCAATCAGCGACAAATAAATAAGATTTTTAATATTGCCCAAAAACATGCGCGTAGTCCTCAACAACAGAAGTCGGGATACAGAATGATAGAATGATTGTATCTAATTCTATCGCACTTCTGCCGTTCAACCGCTTTTGGAAATTCTTGCAACAGAACATAAGTTCGATTATAATCTGGAGTTGATTTATCTAAAAGGAGCAGTGTATGACATCTGCATTTAAGGGTTTCCCTAAGGAAACAATTCAATTTTTCAATGCGCTGGAAGCCAATAACAACAAGACCTGGTTCAATGCACATAAACCCGATTTTGAAGACTATGTGATGTCACCAGCACGGGCGTTTGTTGTGGCAATGGGCGAACGCCTGCGCGAGCTTTCTCCCGGCATCGTTGCCGATCCGCGCGTTAACAAATCCATCTTCCGCATTTACCGCGATGTGCGCTTCAGCAAAGACAAAACACCTTATAAGACAAATTTGGGGCTGTGGTTTTGGACGGGAGCCGGGCACAAGTTTGAGAACCCTGGCTACTACTTCCACATGGATGCAGAAAACCTGATGCTGGCTGTAGGTATCCACAACTTCGTGAAACCATTGCTCAAAGCCTATCGCGACGCGGTGGTGGACGAGCAATTGGGTGCAACCCTGGCGCAAGCCGTCAAAAACGTAGCCCAGGCCGGTTACAATGTAGGTGAGATTTCTTACAAACGCACGCCGCGCGGCTACGACCCCGAACACCCCAACGCGGCCTTATTGCTGCATGGCGGCCTGACGGCAGGTATCAACCTCGGGCTGCCAGAACAACTCCACTCGTCCGCGCTGATTGACTTCAGTTTCACGCACTTCCGCAAGCTGACCCCCATCGTCGAATGGCTGCAAACCATGAAAGCGGAATCCGCTCTTTAAGGAATCAAAATGATAACCCCAAAAAATACCTTACCCGAATATCGCTACGGAGCGGCGCGCACGATGGTCTTCCTACGCGGCCAGTATTTGCTGGAATTTTGGTCAGCCTGGCAACAAGCGAAGGCGATCAACCTGCAACTGCCCGAAACGGACGATCCGGGATATGTCTCGCTAGAAACATTATTGGCACATGTGCTGAGCGCCGATCGAGGCTATCTGGTATGGATCTGCAAGCAGTTGGAACTGCCTGACCCCGAAATCCAGCCGCGGCTCGAAATTGAGGTCATCGCGGCTCAGGCCGAGGGTTATATTGCCCATCTGATCGATCGTTGGCGGCTGCCCCTGGCTGAGGTTGATGAAAAACGTTTCTACCGGGCAGAATATGCATCGAATTGGGGCGTGCGCTACTGTATCGACGCCATGCTCGAACATGCTGTGATGCACCCCATTCTGCACCGTGTTCAACTTCAGGAATTACTGGAGGAACAATCACCCGCCTGAAAAGCGCGCATTTCTCCCAGAATCGCCGAGAGCCGGGTTCGCCATACCCGGCTCTCTCTAAGGAGGAGAAGAAGAGAAATCGCCCTTCAAGAGTTAATATATCAACAAGCCTGTTATCTTGCTTGACGCTTAACCTACGATTGCCCTACGGAATCCCATCAAGTTTGATAGCTTGGTGCTTTTTTATATATTTTTGATAATTCTGTATTGGTCTTCGTTTTGTTCGAGACTGAGTAGTCACAAAATATATAGCTATTTGTGTTGAATCAAACAATTGGAAACCGCGCTATGGAATATGCCATTCACACCGAAAAATTAGGCCGCGTTTACAAGCTGCGCCACGCAAAAAAAGAAGACCCCCAGGAACTGACCGCCCTGCAAGATGTTAACTTGCAAGTCAAGCCGGGCGAGTTATTTGGGCTGCTCGGCCCCAACGGAGCCGGGAAAACCACCCTCATCAAGATTCTCACCACTTTGCTCGGCCCCACCTCGGGCATAGCCCGCGTCACCGGGCTGGATGTCACCCAAGAGGCCCAAAACGTGCGCGCCCGCATCAACATGGTTTCAGGCGGCGAATCTTCCGGCTATGGCCTGCTGACTGTGCGCGAAAATCTGTGGATGTTCAGCCAGTTCTATGGTTTACCCTCCAAAGCCGCCAACCAGCGCATCGATGAACTGCTCAAAATCGTCGGGCTGGAGGATCGCAAAAATACCAAATCGTCTGATCTCTCCACCGGCCTGCGCCAAAAGATGAATATCGTGCGCGGCTTCATGACCGACCCCGATGTGCTCTTTCTTGACGAACCCACCCTGGGTCTCGACGTAGGCGCATCGCGCGATGTGCGCCGTTTCATCCGCCAATGGGTAGATGAAAATCGCCCTCTCCCCCAGGGAGAGGGACGGGGGGAGGGCCGCACATTGTTGCTCACCACGCACTACATGGTCGAAGCCGATGAACTCTGCGACCGGGTGGCGATCATCAACAAAGGGCGCGTGCTGGCCTGTGATACTCCGGCAAATTTGAAACACGGTTTGCAGCAGGATGCCATCTTCAAGATGACGCTCAGCCCCCTCAACGGGCTGAACGTGACTCAGCTCGAAGCGTTGGCCGGAGTCAAAAAAGTGACTCATACGCCCCAGGATGGCGCTGCCGAGTTAGACCTGATTCTCGAAAGCGATGATGCCCTCGGCGGGCTGGTAACGCTGCTGACCTCCAACGATATTCACATTCGCAATTTACAGAAACGCGAACCCACCCTGGAAGATGTTTTCGTCGATCTGGTCGGACACAGTATGCAGGAGATAGAAGTCCGTGAGTAGCCAAAGCCTCACCGTCCATAAAACCATCCCCAAGAATAGCGGCGCACGGCTCTTCATCCAGACGGTGCTGGCGCGCGCCTATCCGCGCATCATTGGGCAGCAGCGCGAAAAATCGTGGATGTTCTTCGATATTGTCATGCCCTTGCTGGCTGTCTCGGCGTATGTCTTCGTCTACCAGGCGATTGGTGCGCCGGAAGAATATGTGGGCTTCGTCGTCATGGGCGGAGCGATGACCGCCTTCTGGATGAACGTACTCTGGAGTATGTCGAGCCAGTTGTATTGGGAAAAAGAAATGGGCAATCTGGCCCTGTATGTGATGGCCCCTAACTCGATGATGGCGATTCTGCTGGGCATGGCGCTCGGCGGTTTGGTGGCGACCACGCTACGGGCGCTGGCGATTACCATTCTGGGCAGTTGGCTATTCCAAATCCCCTATCAGGTGACCAGTTTTTGGCAGCTATTCTTGGTCTTCACGCTGGCGATGATTGCGCTCTACGGTATGGGGATGCTGTTCGCCTCATTATTCCTGCTGCTCAGCCGCGAGGCCTGGCATCTCTCCAATCTGGCGCAAGAGCCAGTGTACCTGTTCTCGGGGTTTTATTTCCCGATCAAGAGTCTCAACTTTTGGGTGGCCGCCTCCGCTTCAATTATTCCGCTCACCCTCGGGCTGGACGCGATGCGCCAACTCGTCTTCGAGTCCGGCGCGGCGCTGGGTTTTCTCAGTGTGCCCCTCGAAATCGGAATCCTGGCAATTTTGAGCGTCGTCTTCGTGACAGCGGCAAAATACTTGCTGGCCTATATGGAACGGTTGTCGATCCGCGAAGGACGCATCACGGAGAGCAGACGGTAGAAAATGGCAATGACAAATCAAAAATCAAAAATCTTCAATCTGAAATCTCTAGTCCCCGATCGCCAGACCTTCACCCGCTCGTTCCGCATGGCGGCGTGGCTGGGCTGGCAAATCGAATCCAACTGGACCGACCCCTTTTTGTTCGCCATCTATTCCATCATCAAGCCGCTCTCCGGGGCCGCGATTCTGGTGGTAATGTACAGCATTGTCTCCGGGGGCAATTTCGAGTCGCCCATCTTCCCCTATATTTATCTGGGCAATGCCTTCTATATGTATGTCGGGCAGGTGATGACCGGAATCTCATGGGCCATCATCGACGACCGCGAACACTACAAAACGCTCAAATATATGTATATGGCCCCCATCCATATGCCCACATATTTGATGGGGCGCGGTGTGGCGCGCTTTATTGTCGCTTCAATCTCCGTGCTGATTACAATTCTGTTCGGGGTGGCTTTCCTGCATATTCAGATCGATTTGGCGGCGGTCAATTGGGGTTTGTTTTTTCTCTCGCTGTTCATCGGGGTGATAATGCTCGCCATGATGGGGCTGATTCTGGCCGGAATCACGCTGATGCTCGCCAATCATGTCTGGTTCATCGGCGACGCCACCGCTGGAGCGTTGTATCTCTTCAGCGGGGCGATTTTCCCCCTCGATGTGCTGCCCGCCTTTTTACGCCCTATCGGGTTTATCATGCCGATCACCTACTGGCTGGAGCTGCTGCGCCGCTCGCTGGTGGGTTCGGTTGCCCAGGCATTTCCTACGCTGGCAGGTTTCAGCAACGCCCAACTGCTCTACATTCTCATCGGCCTGACGATAGTGTTCGGCGTGCTTTCGGCGGTGGTCTTCCACTGGTGCGAATTCCGGGCGCGCGAGCGCGGTATGCTGGATATGGTGACAAATTATTAAATGCTGAATGGCGAGTGATGAATTATGAATGACGTTCTCTATATTGGCTGGACACCCCCGACACCCCTGGGCATCATCTGGGTAGCGGTCAGCGAAGCCGGGCTGGTTGCCATTTCATTGGGCGATGAGCTAGAAATTTTCAACGCCGAATTGGCCGCCCGGCTCCCTCGGGCACAGATTACCCCCGACGAAAGCCGCACCTACTTATTTACAAGTCAGATTGCCGCCTATCTCGCCGGAGAACGCACCGAGTTTGATCTGCCCATTGATTGGTCGGTGATGTCTCCCTTTCAGCAAAAAGCTTTACAAGCTACCCTCGAAATTCCGAATGGCGAGACGCGTACCTATGGCGAGATTGCAGCATTGGCAGGCTCACCAGGCGCAGCCCGCGGCGTGGGGCGCGCCGAGGCCACGAATCCCATCCCTTTGGTGATTCCCTGCCATCGCGTGCTCAACGCCGATGGCAAGCTGCACGGTTATAGCGGGCGCGGCGGGCTGGAGACCAAAGCCTGGCTGCTGAAACTGGAGCAAGCCGAATTTTAGTTGTTCTTATTCGTCGGTGTCTTCTTCGAGTTCAGGCTCTTCAGCTTTGCGGTCGAGCATTTGCATCTGCGAGGCGACTACTTTGGTGAAATAACGCGCTTCGCCCTCGTCGCCCACGCGATCGATTTGCAGGCGGCCTTCCACAAATACCAGGCGCCCCTTGCCCAAATACTGCTGGCAAATCTCGCCCAGACGCCCCCAGGTTTCGACATTAAACCAGTCGGTGGCTTCCTGCACTCCGTCACTGCTTTTCCAACGACGGCTGACGGCTACGCTGAATGTACACACTTTCTTGCCGGATGGCGTCATGCGAGTTTCGGGGTCTTTCCCTAAATAACCAATCAGTTGCACACGATTTAGACCAGGCATAGCTATCCTCCATTTTTTGCTCTGCTTCGACTTTAGTAGATAAAAAACATATCATTATCATTATAAATATTAATATTATTTCGTCAATACCCCCGTTGCATCCTCCCATAAAGGCTGGTATCCTTTGTGGCAGCCAAACAATCTACACACTTTGAGGGATTATGTATATCGCAATCGAAGGCGTAATTGGCGTTGGGAAAACCACCCTTGCCCGCCTGCTACAACCCACATTCAACGCCAAACTGATGCTCGAAGTCTTCGAAGAAAATCCTTTTTTGGCCGATTTCTACGGCGATCGCGACCGTTACGCCTTTCAAACCCAAATTTTCTTTTTGCTCAGCCGCTACCACCAGCAACGCGCTGTCGCAAAATTGCTCACGCCAGAGCAAGGCGTGATTTCAGATTATACGTTCAAGAAAGATGCCCTTTTCGCCGAAATCAACCTTGAAGGCGATGAACTTGATACCTATCATCAGGTACATAATGCCCTCGCAGAGAAGATCATCTTGCCCAATTTGATCGTATATTTACGCGCCAGCACCGATGTGCTGATGCAGCGCATCGCCCACCGCGATCGCCCCTACGAACGTGATATGGATCGCAACTATATCGACGATCTCAATCAGGCCTATGAATCCTTTTTCAGCGATGGCTTCAATGGCCCGCGCTTGCTGGTAGTCGAAACAGACCATCTCAACTATATCGCCAATAACGAAGATCTAAAATGGGTTGAGAATCGGATTCGACAATCGCTGGATATACCCCCCTATCAAACCGAGTTGCTGATCTAGCTCCGGCGTGCTGCTGCATAATCTGCAGGATACTGCCCCGAGGAGGAGAGAACGGATGCAAATTACACCAGAAACTCTCAAACAATTTGCCGAAAACACGGTAGAAAAGATGACTCGCGGCAATTTCGAAATCATCGGTGCTTATTTACGAGGATCACTATGCCTGCTCGAAAGCCCGCTCCTGGGCGGCAGCACCGATATTGATCTCGTGTTCATTCATAGTGGGGATCCCAAAAATCCGCGCGAGATTTTGCGCCTGACCAATGACATCCATCTCGATATTGAACACCACCCGCAAAGAGACTATCTAAAAGGGCGCGAGCTGCGCGTGCATCCCACAATGGGGCCGAGTCTGTTCAATGCGCAGGTTCTCTTTGATCCACAGCATTTTATTGATTTCACCATTGCAACTGTGCGCGGTATGTTCCACCGTGAAGATCATATCATTCAGCGCGCACGTCCTCAAATCGAAAGCGCCCGTTCCCGCTGGATTGAGTTCCAAAATGAACCCGTTTGGAACCACGCCCAAAGCGTCCTGGAGTTTCTGGGGATTGTTGAACAAGCAGCACAGGCGGTGACGTCTTTGGTTGGCGAACCCCTCAGCGAGCGCCGGTTTTTGCCTGCATACGCAGACCGCGTAGAACGTCTGGATAAAGGGGGCATGTACGCCGGGCTGGTGGGCTTATTAGGCGGCGCACGCGTAGATCGTCGCCAGTTGCAGGGTTGGGTAAATGCCTGGGATCAAGTGATGAAAGACGTTTCCTCGTCGCAATGCCCGCCTCAAATCCATCCGCACCGACGCGCATATTATCTCAATGCATTCGACGCGCTACTCAACAGCAACCAGCCTAAAGATGTTCTCTGGCCACTACTCACTACCTGGACATTGGCCGCAGCGACCCTGCCCGATAAAGCCCCAGAAACTCAGCCCTGGCTGGATGCTTGTGAGCAGCTCGGCATTATTGGCGATGATATGGATGAACGTATTGCTGCCCTGGATATGTACCTGGAACAGGTGGAACAAACGGTTGAGATTTGGGCGATGGAACACGGCGCTTAGGAAAAAGCGGACGGCAGAACCACTTTGAAAGTAGCCCCCTGGTTCGGGCCGTCCGATTCAGCCCATATACGCCCCCCGTGCAATTCCACCAGGCCGCGAGCAATAGAAAGTCCCAATCCCAAACCACCATAACGGCGTGTCATATGGTGTTCTACTTGATAAAAATGTTCAAAGATTTGCTCTAATTGATCTTGTGGAATACCTATACCACTGTCTTTAAATTCAATCATCACATCATTATTCCCAGGGTGAATATAAACATCGACTTCGCCGGGTGAAGGGGTAAAGCGAATGGAGTTATTGAGCAAGTTTTGAAAAACTTTTTGCAAACGCTCATCGGCCTGCACCCAAACAGTTTCTTCTGGAAAATGGAATGAAACGCGGATTTCATTTTTGTCCGCAGTCTGTGTCTCTAAAGCATAGGCTTGCTCGATAAAGGTTTGCAGCGCGGTAAGTTCCATGCGAAGTTGCGTCTCTCCGGTGTAGAGCAAATTCATGTTGGTCATATCTTCCAGCAGAGCACGCAAGCGCAGTGCAGCGCTCAACATTGTCTCAGCGTGTTCAGCCAGTTCGCCAGCCGATTCTTCTTTGAGAAATGTTGCATACCCCAAAACAATACCTAACGGCGTGCGTAATTCATGCGAGGCCACGGCCATAAAATCGGCTTTAAGTTTGTCGGCCTGACGCAAATTTTCATTGGCGAGTTGAAGTTGTTTTACGATTTGCGCGTTTTGGATAGCAATTGCTGCCTGAGCAGCGATAAACGAAAGCATTTGCACATCTTGTTGGGCGAATTCACCTTTATGCTTGTTGGTGGCTTCAATTACCCCAATGGTATGCTCGCGAATATGCAGTGGAGCGCCTAAAAGATTGCGCACCGTGTAATTGGTTCGCTCGGATATCGCCCGAAAATGTCGCGGATCATTTTCAATATCGTTGATCAAAAGGGGAGAGTTTTCTCTGAATATGGTTCCGGCAATACTGCCTTCCAAAGGAATCGGAATATCCCCCAGTTTGATAACTTTCGTATCTGTCGCGGCTGTAAAATAAAGTTGCCCATCTTCTTCATCGTAAAGCATAATCGAGATACCTTCACACTCTAACAGGTCTACACCTGTGCTGAGGATGAAATCCAGAATTTGATCAACATCAAGAGTAGAGTTCAGGGTGAGGCTGATTTCAATCAAATTTTCCAACTGGCGAGGGATTTTCTTTACCATCGTCAACTCCACAAATCAGGACTCAAAACGCGAGTCATCAATCATCTTGCGATATTCAGCATCGTCATTCGCTGGTGCAATTTCACTATTTCCCAGCACACGAAAACGTTCTTCAGCCGCAGCTAATATAGAAGTTGAAGCCCGCGGCACAATTGCCCACTTGCCACAATGCGGGCAACGCTGTAATTTCCCCACCAACATATTGGGCGCCCATAAATTGCGAGCATAGGGGAAAGCACAACGCGGGCAAATCACACCGCCTGCGATGCCATATTCGCCAAGTTTGAATACCTTTTTTCGTCCCAACAAAACTGAACCCCCAGAGCCCAGCAAGGTGAGCAAAGCCACCCCAACCAACAGCGGCACCAGTATCTTGCCAACTTTTTTCCAGGATTGCTCAGCAGAGATGAACATACGCGAAAACTCACTCGATTGTATCTGGCGCCCGTCAACAAAGTAGCCGCTTGCAAAGAACGTATGTTCTCTTAACTCGAAGTCGGCAGTGTTAAATTCATATCGAAAGGGAGCTTCAGATAAGGAGGCGATCAGTTCGCCATCCAAATAATATTCGACACGCGCTAACCCCTCGGGAGAGCGCACCTTGAGCGAAAAACTTCCCTGAATTTCGCCCCCAGCAGCATAGCCAAAATCTTTGCTCAGGCTGACCACGAGCGGCTCGTTTTCGGCTTGCGCCAATATCGAAAACGGGAAAACGAGCAGAACGCATAGCAAGGATCTTATGCGCTGAAAAGTATATTTCATTCGCTGTAGAAAATGGGAGAGATCATTCATCGTGGCTATATTGTAACCGCGTTATTTCCAACGCGTCAAAATTGACTCGCGTTGAAAAAGCTGTAAAGCAAAGGCGAACAAGCCAGCATCCAGAACCACCAGACCCAACGCCATCCATAGGATAATGCGCTCGTTGATGAAAATCAGCCCCGTAGATTGCCCCACAAACAGGCCGATAATCGGGAGAACGAAAATCGCCGAAATTTGTTCTGCCACGCGCGGATCCGAAACCCGCGACGAGATCATCACCGCCAGGCTGACTCCGGCCAGGGCCAGCAATGGCCCCACCACAAAGATAGCACTTAACCACAAGGGATCAAAGAGTTTCGCCAACACCCCGGAGTCCACAGCCAGCAGCCAAGCTCCAATCATATACAAGAAGAAACTCAGCCAGGTTGCTACCACCGCGGGGATCGATGCCGCCAGCGCCTTACCCACCAATAACTCCAGCGTCGTGATCGGCGTCGCCAGCAACGGCTCCAGCGTGCGCGTACTCTTCTCGCCAACGATACTATACGAAGCAAAAGTGATCGGCACAATCATCGGAACCATCATAAAGAGCAGCATAAACTGCGTGACAATAAAATATTGCATACAGCCCGAAGCGTCCAACTCGCCGCACAAATTGGCAAATTGTGGTGGCAAATCTGACATCGCCATCGCTCCGCTCCAATCGCCCGACGAGCGACTGACGTAGAGAATAATCAGCGGCAGAGCGGTAAAAAGCAACGGCAAAAAAGCGACTGTAAAGAACACAAAGCGATTTTTGAAAACTTCAGCCCATTCTTTTTGTATAAGTGTCCAGATTTTCTTCATACTGGAATTTCCTTCTAATCCGCGTTCGATTCCACTAATTGCAAATAGACATCTTCCAGGCGACGACGCAGCTCACCCACAAATTGAATTTCAGCCCCAGCAGCGGCCAACGCGTGTATCAGCGCCGGGTTGTGCGTTTCGGGATCATCCAGGCCAATCACCAATTTGTTTTCCACAACTTCCGCCGAGCGCACAAAATCAAAGCCCGCGGCCAGTGCCGCATAACGCGCTTCTGCCTGGCGCAAATGAAATACCACCGTGCGGCCAAATAATTTCTCGCGTAGCGCGCCAGGCGTATCCAGCGCCAGCAACGTACTGCGCAACACCGCAACCCGGTCGCACAGCCGATCGGCCTCATCCAGATTATGCGTACACAACACAATCGTGCACCCCGCACTCCGCAACTCGGCGATAAACTGACGCATCGTGCGCGCTGCTTGCGGGTCCAAGCCGCTGGTCGGTTCGTCTAAAAAGAGTACTTTCGGTTCGTGCAGCAGCGCCCGCGCAATCGCCAGCTTTTGGCGCATGCCCTTCGAGAAACCGCCCACCGGCTCATGCCGCCGTTCCCACAAACCCAACATGCGCAAATAACGCTCCACCTGCCCGGCTCTATCCGCCACAGCATACATCTGGGCATAAAACATGAGATTGCGCTCGGCGTTCAACTGTTCGTACAGCCCCGGCGCTTCGGTCAGAATGCCCACGCTGCGCCGAATTTCTTGATCTTGCCGCCCAACTTCAAAGCCGTTCACCCAAGCTCTGCCGCCCGTCGGCGCAATCAGCGCACCCAACATGCGCACAGTGGTCGTCTTGCCCGCGCCATTAGGTCCCAGTAAGCCAAAAATTTCCCCGGCCTGAATCTCAAAACTCAGTCGATCCACAGCCAGCACGCGGTCAAAAGATTTGCTCAAATTCTCTACAACGATTCTATGTTCTGTCATCGCTTACCCGGAGAATTTACTCTCTTCAAGATTTTCCACGGAAAGCACAGGCCCGACGGACTCGCTCCGGGGTGGCAGCGGCTCATCGGGTGGAGTCTCAACCTCGGGCTTATTCCGCAAGAGAAAGATCAACCCCACGGCGAATCCGGCCATCACGAACAGGATCAACTCCGTAGGATACACGCCCCACACACGCACCGCATAGACTGCCACCGCGTCAAAAAGTGCGTGCCAGACGATCCCTGTTAAAATCCACAACCTGTTTTTACGGCGAAAGGCTTCCAGAATTAGCAGCGAGGCGCTGAGATGCAGGCACAACGCGCTGATACGCTCGACCGCGCCCATCAGCGCCATCGGCCAGGGAATTGCCCAATAGGCATCAATTTGCGTCTGCGCCAAGGCCACTTGCTCCAGGGGCAGCACCGTTGCCAGGTCCTTGCCGTCCAACGCCAGAATCTGAATCAGCGCATATAATGCCAGAATACCAAGAAAAATCGCTTCAATGCCGCCATGCCCGGCCCCCATCATCAAGCCCGATTTCCAATCACGCGCCTCTTTAGCCCAAAAACGAAAGCCAATATAGCGCGCCAACCCTTCGAAAATACCTGCCGAAAAACCGAAAATGAGCGCGAAATACAACAAGGGCAAACCGCTGGCTGGAGCAGTCAACCCCACGCGCACCAACAGCGGATTCAGCACCAGGAAATTAAACGGCAGATGCAATACCTGCGAGAAGACGAAAACACCTGCCCCGATGAAAAAGAAACGCCACTCCACCCGCAAACGGCGCGCCAATATAACCGCCAAAACGAGTGGCAGGGCAATCATCAAGAGAGCATTCAAAGCGCGTATAAAAATATCCATATCGTTATCTCGTTTCTGTGCGAATATACAAATTCTACTATATCAGGTTTCACGTGAAACTCCGAGAGCAATCGTTCAAAACAACAGGGCATTGTTTCACGTGAAACAATGCCCTGTATGAACGCCCTGCTTTGCTGACTAGCCGCGCGAACGCGCAACGCTAAAAACAACAGCCAAAGAAATCACCAGCATCAAGATTATCATGGGCAAAATGGCTGGAAAGTCATCCGCGGCGCCCGATGTTGAAGATACATACCCAAAGACACCCAGCCCCAACAACAGCATCACCACGCCCATCAGTACCGCCATGCGAGTGGCCATCGTGCCATATTGCGTGCGATATGGATCGTAGTTATCAGGAAGCATGGCATCATGTTTGCGCGCTTCAATCGGGCGGCGAAAGCGGATGCGGCGATTGTCGAATTTTTCGATCATCTCCCAGCCCGCTAACGCTTCTTCTTCGAGTAAATCGGCCAGTACACTGGGGTTACGAAACGCCCCCGCGTCCGAGCGGACGATTTTGAATTCCCATTTTTCGAAATTATCATCATTGTACTGCGTCATGCTTTCTTCCTCTTTTTCTTCTAATCGACGGCGACGGTGTGCCGCGGCGGTTGCTGCAATATGCGCTCCGTGGTATCCCATGATTAACTCTCCCTATTACCATTCACGTTGCTGGCGGGTTCGCTGACGGCGGGCGGCTTCGCTCAGCGGACGCTTGGCAAATACCCAAAACTTATTGCTGCTTTGGGTTTGATGTACGGCAATCACTTCCCAGCCTTCGGCGCCCAGCTCATTCAGTCCGGCTTGAAACTCTTCGGGTTTGATGGCACGCATCACACCGCCAAAGTTTTCTACGATATATTCCCATTCGGTTGCATCGACCATAATACTATCCTTTCAAGTTCTTCAGAAAAGCCTTCCGAGATTTAAAGCAAGTAATCTCGGAAGGCTGGCAAATTACTCCTCAACGGGCGTATTTTGTGCCAGAGCGATCATGCCACTCAACCCGCCCAGGTTCATTGTGTCCACAGCACTGCTGGGAACGATGACCATGGCGCCTTTTTCTTTCAGACCTTCGAAGAGCATATTCATCGCCCGCAGGTGCAACGCCGTCGGATTATTGATGTAGGATTTCGATGCTTCAGCAAACGAGTCGGCAATCTGTTTTTCGGATTCGCCCAGAATGACGCGTGCCTGACGCTCGCGCTCGGCCTGCGCTTGCCGTGACATGGCATCTTCCAATTCTTGCGGAATGACCACATCGCGAATTTCAACAGATTGAACAGTAATCCCCCAGGGGGTAGTCCGCTCATCGATAATGCGCTGCAACTCCGTGTCCATTTTTGCGCGGCCCACCAGGATATTAGCCAAATCCATCTGGCCAATAACTTCTCGCAACGCGGTCTGCGCGGCCCAGGCGATCGCCATTTGGTAGTCTTCCACTTCGAGGGCAGCCTTCTCGGCATCCCACACCATCCAAAAGAGTACTGCATCCACATCTACGGGGACGGTATCTTTGGTGAGGGTTTTTTCAGCGCTAAAGGGTGTAACCATCACGCGGTGATCAATCCATTGGGCGATGGTATCCACCACGGGGAGAATCCAAAACAGGCCCGGGCCCATCAGGCCGCGGAACCTGCCGAAACGCAGCACAACGGCTTTTTCCCACTGACTGGCGATTTTAAGCGCGTACATCAGCAATAAACTGACCAGGGTCATCACTATCGGGAAAGTGACAGTCAGCCAGATATTGGCTCGATTCAAAGCCAGAAGTACGGTTCCGATGGCAGCAATGGCGATGGCAATGCCGAATAATATTCCAGCAACGCCATTGAGGCGATTCGGCTTGTCATTTTTTTTCATTCTACGATAGGTTGGGTTCTTCATCATTCACCTCATGCTTCTTCATTATGCTCTGGCGGCGGCGATCCGGCCTCCTGCCAGAGATGAATATTCTCTTCGAAAATTTCGCGAACTTGCTCGGCTGAATAATCGAGGCTTGCAGCTTCATTGAGGAAACGCCGCGTCAGCCATTCGATATCTTGTCGGCGCAGGGCTTCGCCATTGGCTTCGCTTGATGGTGCGAGAATGAACGTGCCGCGCCCGTGCTGGGTAGAGATCAGACCTTCTTCATCTAACATACGATAGGCTCTTGCAATGGTATTAAAGTTGACTCGTAAATCGGCTGCCAATTGCCGCACTGTGGGGAGCTGGTCGCCGGGTTTCAAGGTTCCGGTTGCGATCATGTGTTTGATCTGATCGATGATTTGCACGTAAATTGGAATTTTGGAGAGCAGGTCAATTCGTATCTGCATAACGCCTCCTCTGAATATTGTATCTTTGTATAATTGTATTATTGTATGCTGAATTATTATATACAATTATACAATTTTGTCAAGCGCGGACTTTTTACCACCACCTTGCCCATAGTATCTCTAACCTATTGTAAAAAGAGTCATTTACCTATAAGGTTGTCCCACGGTTCATCACATTGTTTTTATACGAGGAACATTCAGATGAATAAAATGATACGCATTCTTACTCTTCCGGGCATAGTGCTGGTGTTATCACTGCTTAGCACAAAGACCGTGGCTGCCCAAGGAGAGACAATACCAAACCCTCCGATGGGATTGTATAACTACGATTCAGCATTTGTGCCTCTCGCTGGTGGCACTACCACCGAGGTTTGTTTTACCTTGCCAGATTACGCCAACAGGGAAAATAATATCTACATTCGCTATTGGGCGGTAGATTCAGAAAAATGGGTTGAGCTAAAAACAACGTTTAATCAGGGCGTTGCTTGTGCTACCGCGACCACACCGGGCATCTTTGCGTTACAGGGGCCGCAGTGGTTACGGACGAATCCGCCACCACCACCGCCAACACCGTCACCGCCACCGGATATAAACAACGAGGGGGCAACTATTAATCTCTTCCTCGATGGGAGCATTCTTCTTGCTGGTGGCCCCGGAATCCTGATCTCGCCTATTCCAATTACATAAACCCATTTTGTCAGACTGTCAAACAGCCTTTAAAAACAAAGCCGATATTCCTTGTTGGGAATACCGGATCAGAATATTGCATGGAGTTAATCTATCAGTATGACGCACCCGCGTACAAAGCCTGTACACGGGAATCATCCCAACTGACAAACTCGCCGTTGAGTTCCGGCGGAGCATGCAAGGCCAGAGTTGCCAGCGCGCGCCCGGGGACTTCAGGACGCAGCAATTTTTGTTCTCGGTACAACCCGCTAAACTGGCCGTGCGCTTCCGGGGTCATACCGCGCTCACCATCAGCGCGAATAGTGACCTGCATCTCAGTATCAATCGCGCCGGGACGCAACGCAAGGCTCGTCACCAGCGGTTCTTCGGCAGCCAAGGTTTGCGTAAAATGATTGAGCGCCGCCTTCGAGGCGCTATACGCCCCCCAACCCTGCACCACTTTTACCGCCGCCCCGCTGGAGACATTAACCACCCGTCCGCGGCTTTCCCGTAGATGCGGCAGCGCGGCCTGAATCAGACGCAGCGGCCCAACAAGATTAATTTCAAACAGACGTTGCCATTCATCGGGATTCGCGGTGGATATGGGCGCAATCGGGCGGATCACTCCGGCATTGTTGACCACAGCGTCCAGCCGACCAAAGCGCGCCACGGACTCGCTCACGAGTTGGTGGCACACGTCAGGCTGACTCACGTCCCCGGGCAAGGCCAACACCTGCCCGCCCGCCACCCGGATTTCGGCAGCTACCTTTTCAAGCGCATCCACAGAGCGGGCATTCAGCACAACCGTTGCCCCAAGGCGGGCAGCGATTTTCGCAGCAGCAGCCCCCAGGCCGCGCGATGCGCCAGTGATGATGATTACGGGAGAGTTCATAGCCATACCTATCAAAAACCCATTGTCACTCTGAGGCGCAGCCGAAGAGTCTAGCACAGCGCTGGGTTTCATTCAAAAAATATTCAAAGCAGGTCGCTCCGCTAGATGCTTCGGGATTCACCCTCAGCATGACAACTACAGCGCCAACTTCACAAACGCCGCCATATCGGCCTTGAGTTGCGCCAACGATGGCTGGTGAATATACATCATGTGCCCGGCTTCATAATACGTCATCGAGATATTCCCGCGCAGGCTGGCATCCAACCCCAGATGATCGAAGGTATAGCGCGTGGCAAAATAGGGCGTCGCCAGATCGTAGAAACCGTTGGCAACAAAGACCTTCAAATACGGATTGATCGACATGGCCTTACGCAGCGTCTCGGCCACATTCAAAAATTGATTCTGGTGCGTCTCGTAGCTCCAGGGATGCACGCGCCCGGTCAGAATCTCATAGGGCAGATCGCTTTCATATTCCAGTTCGCTGCGCACATAATCATTCAGCATCGCCGTGTACGGCCCGGTAATAGCGCTCAGGCTGGGATCAAACTCAAAACTTTCACCCGCCGCGTCGCGGTCAATGCCTTTGAAGCGCGTATCCAACCGCCCGGTGGTGCGCCCTTCAACACGCAGCAACTCCTTCACAAAGCGATGATTCTGAATGCGCAAATCGGTCGCTTCTAAATAGTCCGGGCTAAGACCCGTCAGGCGCGCCAACTTCGCCACAATCTGTGCCCGCGTCTCGCCTTGTAAACGGCTGCCGCGCATCAACGCCAAGGTGTATTCATTCTCAGCAAAGGCTTCCGCCTCGGCCAGGGTTTTGCCCAAATCGGCCTGCAAATCTTCGGGCAGGCGTTTGTGATACCAGGCCGTCGCCGCATAGGTCGGCAAGAACAGCGCAAAGGGTAAATCATTCCCCGGCACAAAGCGCGCCGTCTGAAAATCCAAAATCGATGAGATGAGTAAAATCCCGTTTAAATACATCCCATGCCGCTCTTGCAAATAGCCCGCCAGACCTGCCGAGCGCGTCGTACCGTAACTCTCACCGATCAAAAATTTGGGCGAATTCCAGCGCCGGTAGCGCGTGGTATACAGCCGAATAAACTCCCCCACCCACTCAATATCCGGCTGAAAACCATGAAACTGCCTGGCCGCCTCGCCCGGCACCGGGCGGCTATAGCCCGTCGTTACCGGATCAATGAATACCAGATCGGTCTGATCGAGCAGCGAATAGGCATTATCGATCAGATCAAACGGCGGCTGGAGCATGTGACCTTCTTCGCCCATCTGCACCCGGCGCGGGCCCAACAACCCCAGGTGCAGCCACACCGAGGACGAACCGGGGCCACCGTTGAAGGCGAAGGTCAGCGGACGCGCCCGACGGTGATCGGCCTCGCCGACAGATTCGTCTGCATCGAGGGTGTATGCCGTAAAAAAGACTGCCGCTTTGGGCTGCTCTATATCTTGAGGCTTGTCATCGTCTTTGGGTTCGTCCACTTCGGCTTTCAGAATTAACTTGCCAGTCGTGGCCGTATAGTGCAGTTCGCGCCCATCAATCGTCACGCTGTGCTGCGTGATCGAAAGTTCATCCTGGGGCTGAGTATTTTGGGATTGGTTATTATTATTTTCGTTGGTCATTGAAATATCCTTCGCAGCCTATAGTCATTCCGAGCCGCGGGCGAGGAATCTAGCAACCGTAGGGAGCGTAAAACCATGCGCTTCGCTGGATTCTTCGTCGCTTCGCTCCTCAGAATGACGCAATGTACTATAACGCCATTAAATCACGAAATTTGGGATTCTCTTCAATGATCAAAGCCAGCCTTTGATACGCTTCTCCATCGTAATTGCCGCGTTGGGAGAATCAAATTCTTGAAACCAGATTACCTTATAAAGCCGATACCGATGGCTAAAAGAACTTTTGATTTCACCATTTTTATGCTCGTAGATACGCCGTTCCAAATTATTCCTCACACCGGTATACAACACGGTGTTGGTGTAATTCGTGATGATATACACGTACCAGGATCGATTCGTCATAGCAAAGAAAACTCGTCACCCTGAGGCGTAGTCTCAGCATGACAATTTATCCAGCCATTTCCTGGCGCACAGCCTGGTACAGCGTTTCAGCTTTGAGTTCGTGGAGCGTGTAGCACGGCGCTTCGAGATGATCGGCTAATCCTTGCGCCAACCCCTGATCGAAGGCAGCGTGTTCCATGTTAATAACCACGCTGCGCACATCTTCGGCGGCGATTTTCTCGGCCAGACGATGGGCTTCTTCTTGCGGTGGGCGATCCCCCATCGAGACGTTACCTGCCCCATCGGTAAGTAAAATCATCAATGGCTCGACATCGGGGTAGATCATGCTCTGTTGTTTGATGACCTGATGGGCCAGAAACAACCCCGCTGCCAGGGGTGTCTTGCCCCCCACCGGGATATCGGTCAGCGCCCGTTGCGCCAATTGCACCGAGTTGGTCGGCGGGAGAATCAGAGTGGCGCGATCCTTTTGAAAAACGATTAACCCCACGCGGTCGCGGCGCTGATAGGCGTCTGTCAGCAATGAGAGAATTGCCCCTTTGGTAGCTGACATACGCTCGGCCACGGCCATCGACCAGGAAGCGTCCACCGCAAAAAGCACCAGATTTGCGGTTTGTTTGACGCGCACCTTGCGCTGCAAATCTTGAGGCTGAATCGCAAACGCCACATCCTTGCGCTGCTCTTCCCGGTTTTTCTGATGAGGGGCGGCGGCTCGGATCGTGGCGTCGAAGGCAATATCGGTATGATTTCCGTTAGCGGGGCGGGCCTGAATATAGCGCCCGCGCTTGCGCTCGGTGCGTGTCACCGAGCGTCGACCTCCCCGGCGGCGGCTGAGACGGTCGAGGGGGGTTTCAAATTTACGAGCATCAAAAGCCTCGCCAGTTTTCGCTTTTTCGCCACCATCCCACCAATTGGAAGCTGTTGTGTCAAACACATCTTGCTTGGCGGGTTCTACCGGGCCGCGGTGCGAAGTTTCTTCCCCCTCTTCCTGAACGTTATCGCCTACGGCTTTTTTTTTTCAGAATCGGCCTGGGCGTTTTCATCGGGATCGCGTTCATCAAAGGAAGAAGACGCACCTTGCAACTGGTCAATACGCTCCTGTAGTTCATCGAAGCCGATATTGGCCTGATCAAAGGGGCCGCGCTTGATACGGTGCGGATAAGCCAATTCGGCAGCCAGAGCAATATCGCGTTCGGTTACTGTGGTGCGGCCTTCAAAGGCGGCATGAGCGCGCGCTGCTTTCAGAATCACCAGATCGGAGCGATGACCATCCACATTCAGCGAGGCGCTCAGGGCGGCAATCGAAAGCAGGTCGCGGCGGGAATATTCTACCTGAGGCAACAGTTTGCGGGCATTGGCAATTTGTTCCGAAAGTTGACGTTCTTTTTCAAGCCAATATTCACGGAAGCCTTCGGCATCGGACTCGAAGGCCAGATTACGTTCCATAATAAAAACGCGTTCTTGCGGCGAACGGATGCCGTGAATATCGACCGAAAGCGCAAAGCGATCGAGCAACTGCGGGCGCAGATCGCCCTCCTCGGGGTTCATCGTACCGACGAGGATGAAACGCGCCGGATGGCTGAAAGAGATGCCCTCCCGTTCGACAATATTCATGCCCATCGCAGCAGAATCCAACAAGAGGTCCACAACATGATCGTCCAGCAGGTTGACCTCGTCAATGTACAAAAGTCCGCGATTGGCCGCGGCCAGCACACCCGGCTCAAAGTGGCGCTCCCCCTTCTGGATGGCTTTCTCAATATCCAGCGTCCCCACCACGCGGTCTTCGGTGGCTGATACCGGCAAATTTACAAAAGGCGTATCGCGCAATTGAATCTCAAATTCATTACGCTCACTTCGTTCGCGACATTCGGTACACCAGGTGTGTGAATTTTCGGGATCACAGCCGAAACGGCAGTGGTTGATGACCTGCACTTGCGGAAGCAATGCGGCCAGGGCGCGTGCGGCGGTCGATTTAGCTGTGCCGCGCTCCCCGCGAATGAGTACCCCGCCAATGCGCGGCGATACGGCGTTGAGGATCAGGGCACGCTTCATGCGCTCCTGCCCAACAATGGCAGAAAAAGGATAAATCGTTGGCATAGGAATTTTTCTTCTTGTCTTGTGGGAAAGGCTTCCGAAACCTTAAAGATTTCCAAAGTCTCGACCATTTTCGCATATTTTGAGCCAAATATTCGCAATAATCTTACCACAAAGGTTGCCAAGTTATCTTTTAACCCTTATAATGTACGCCGATCTTATAAACTTGGAGTGTACTAAATATTATGACTGAAAGTGAAGTTGTCGTCGCCGAAAACATCGTGGAAGGAGAAGTCGAAGAAGCGCCCGAACGCCATATGTCTATGGAAGAACTGCTCGATGAGCAGGGCTTAGAAATAGATCTGCCTACTTCTGGTGAAATTCGTGAAGGTATAATCGCCGCCGTCACGCATTCAGAAATTCTGGTAGGTATTGGCGCAAAGTCGGAAGGCGTTATCTCCGGCAAAGAACTGGATCAGATTGATTCAGACGAACGCGCAAAATTTGAGGTGGGGGAACCGATTACCATTTATGTCCTTACGCCAGAGGATCGTAACGGGAATTTAGCTGTCTCCTATATCCGAGCCAAAGAAGAACAGGATTGGGAGCTAGTAGAACAGCTCAAAGAAAGCGGAGACGCTTACGATGGAGCCATTTCTGGATTCAACAAAGGTGGCTTGCTGGTTCCCATTGGTCGGTTGCGCGGGTTTGTGCCTGGTTCACAGATCAGCCTGACTCGTCGCACCACGGGCGACACCCCCGAAAAACGCTGGGGCAAGCTCATTGGTGAACCGATTGAGATCAACGTTATCGAAGTTGACCGTGCCCGCCGTCGTTTGATTCTTTCTGAACGTAAAGCGCTCAACGAGACCCGCGAGACGCTCAAAGACCGCCTGCTCGACGAACTTGCCATTGGCACCGTCAGCACCGGACGCGTTACCAGCCTGGCAAATTTCGGCGCATTCGTCAATATTGATGGCGCCGATGGTCTGGTACATCTTTCTGAAATTTCCTGGGAACGCATTAAACATCCGAAAGATGTTCTAAAAGTTGGACAGGAAGTTGAAGTCAAAGTGATTAGCCTCGACCAGGAACGCAAGCGCATTGGCCTGTCGATTCGCCAATTGCAAGAAAATCCCTGGCTGGTGAAAGTCAAAGACCTCAAAGAAGGTCAATTGGTGGCAGGTACCATCACCCACCTGACCGAGTTTGGCGCTTTTGCCCGCCTGGAAGACCGCGAGCTTGAAGGTCTTATCCATATCTCTGAACTGAGCGGCGACCGTGTGGAACATCCCAAGGAAGTTGTCAAAGTTGGCGACACCTTGACCTTGCGCATCATCAACATTGACCGCGACAAATTCCGCATTGGCTTGAGCCTGCGAAAAGTTGATTCCGGCGCCTATATCGATCTGGACTGGAAGCTTGCAAAAGAAGAAGTGGATGCTACTTTTGAATCGCCCTACGATGAAACTGAGGCCGAGACTGAAGTAGAAGCCGTTGAGACCGTTGAAGAAATCGTCGAAACCGAAGAAGTTGAAACGATCGAAGAAGCTGTAGAAGTTACTGATGTCGTTGAAGAAGTCGTCGAAGAAGATGAAGCAGTAGAAGAAGTTGAAACTGTCGAAGATGTTGTAGAAGCCGCCGAGGTTGTTGAAGAAGTCGTCGAAATCGAGGAAGTTGAAACGATTGAAGAAGCTGTAGAAGTTACTGATGTCGTTGAAGAAGTCGTCGAAGAAGTCGTCGAAGAAGACGAAGCGGTAGAAGAAGTTGTGGAAACCGCAGATACCGCTGAAGAAGAAATTGCAGAAGAAGAACCCAGCGAGGACGCTGAATAAGTTGCACTCGGTTTGGCTTAGCCTCAGAGCAAATTACTAGCCTTGCCGCTAAACCATCTCACAAACCAAAATTAAATGGGAGCAGAAGTTTTTACTTCTACTCCCATTTTTTATTGATGGCTACCATTAAATTTATGTAAGAAAAGCCTTCATCGGCACAATTATCGCCATATAATTGGACACTCTCTGGTAGAATTGGACTTAATCTATCTACACTAGCCAGAACAGCCTTGTTCACAAAAAGCGCAGTTCGCTCCAATACACACACTGCGTTTATCAGCAACCCCCTTCTGAAATCCATGACAACGCACCAGTAGCGAGCAAAACCACGCTCACGAAGAGTACGCTCGTAGTGCAGCATGGATAGAAATACTCCGTACAGGAGGCTATGATTATGTCAAATATCGAACGTTTTACACAGCGTGCACGCCGTGTGCTCAGCCTGGCTCACGAAGAAGCCGAACGTATGCACCACGGTTATATTGGAACCGAACACCTGCTCTTGGGATTAATGCGCGAAGACGGCGGCATTGCCGCACGCGTGCTACGCGAACTTGGCCTGGAAATTGACCGTGTGCAAACCATCATTGAAAAAATGGTCGGCATCGACGATGAATCGGCTCAAAGGCCTACACTTTCGCCCGGAACACAAAAAGTTCTCGAACTGGCGATGGAAGAAGCCCGCAAACTGGGACATCACTATATTGGTGTAGAGCATCTCTTGCTCGGCATCGTGGAACTTAATGAGGGCGTGGCGATTGATGCGCTGCGCAATCTCGGTGTCACCGGCGAACAGATTCGCCGACAGACCAATCGCATTATCAAAGAGACTAAAGCCGCTCAACGCAGTGAACGACAGCAACAACGCCAAACTGTCAAACAGACTGAAGAAGGCTCCGGTAAAGGTAAAGGCAAAAGCAAATCGAAAACGCCTATGGTTGACCAGTTGGCAACCGACCTGACACAAATGGCCGAAGATGGCAAACTCGATCCGGTGATTGGCCGCCAGATGGAAATTGAGCGCGTGGTGCAGATATTAGCACGCCGCACAAAAAACAACCCGGCGCTGACCGGTGAACCCGGAGTGGGGAAAACCGCCATCGTGGAAGGCCTCGCCCAACGCATTATGGATGGCGATGTCCCCCTGCCGCTGATTGGCAAGCGCGTACTCCAACTCGATGTTGGCTCGCTCGTCGCCGGAACCATGTACCGCGGCCAGTTTGAAGACCGTCTCAAACGCGTGATTCAAGAACTCCAATCCTCCGATTCGATCCTCTTTATTGATGAGGTTCATATGCTTGTGGGGGCTGGCTCAGCTGGCTCGGCGATGGATGCGGCCAATATCCTCAAACCGGCATTATCGCGCGGTGAACTTCAGGTGATTGGCGCCACCACGCTGGATGAGTATCGCAAACACATCGAGAGTGATGCTGCCCTTGAGCGCCGTTTCCAGCCCATCGTGGTGGAAGAACCCTCCCTCGATGAGACCATCGAAATTTTGCGCGGCATCCGCCCGGCGTACGAGGCGCATCATCATCTCAACATCCTCGACGAAGCGCTCAACGCCGCAACTCACCTTTCAGCGCGCTACGTCTCAGACCGCTTCTTGCCCGATAAAGCCATCGATCTGATCGATGAAGCCTCCTCCCGCGTGCGTATGTATAAAAGTCCGGCAGCGCAAACCACCAAAGAATTGCTGACTAAAATGCGGGAATTGAAAAAAGAATACGCGGCCGCCGAAAGCGAAGAACGCGCCGACGATGCACAAGTTATTTTGCAACACAAAGAAAAACTGGAACAAAAACTCGACCAATTCCGCACAACCTGGGACCGCGAAACCAGCCCCAATGTCACCGAAGAAGATATTGCCGAAGTCGTCGCCATGTGGACGGGTGTCCCTGTAATGCAAATGGCCGAAGCCGAATCGGAACGCCTGCTCAAGATGGAAGACGAACTTAAAGAATCAATTGTGGGGCAACTCGAAGCGATTGAAACAATTTCAAAAGCTGTGCGCCGCGGCCGCGCCGGGTTGAAAGACCCCCGCCGCCCAATTGGCTCGTTTGTATTCCTCGGCCCCACCGGGGTTGGCAAAACCCAGCTCACCAAAACACTGGCGAAATTCATGTTTGGCAGCGAAGAATCGCTCATCCAACTGGATATGTCGGAGTTTATGGAACGGCACTCGGTCAGTCGGTTGGTGGGCGCGCCCCCAGGGTATATCGGCTACGATGATGCCGGTCAGCTCACCGAAGCCATCCGCCGCCGCCCCTACTCGATTGTTGTCTTCGACGAGATTGAGAAGGCGCATCCCGATGCGCATAATATCTTGCTGCAAATTATGGAAGAAGGCCATCTCACCGATGCCAAAGGCCGCAAGGTAGATTTTCGCAACGCCATCATTGTGATGACCTCCAATATCGGCGCAAAAGAAATCAGCCAGACCAATATCGGCTTCAAAATTCGCCGCGACGAAGAAATGGAAGAGCGCGTTTCATATCGCGAGATGCAGAAAGAACTCACCAAAAAACTCAAACAAACCTTCCGCCCCGAGTTTGTCAACCGTCTCGACAGCGTGATCGTTTTCCGCGCCCTCAGCCGCGAGGATATTCAGGAAATTGTTCATCTGGAACTCAGTAAAGTTTCGGATCGCTTGAAAGAGCACGACCTTTCACTGGAAATCACCCCGGAGGCAGCCAAGATGATCGCCGATTTGGGCTACAATCCCGAGATGGGTGCGCGCCCATTGCGCCGCGTGATCCAGCAAAAGGTTGAAGACTCGCTCTCCGACAGGTTACTCTCCGGCGAATTCAAAGCTGGCGATACCGTTGTGGTGGATGTCGAAATTCTTGAAGACGAAACCGACATTGTGCTGCGCGCCAAGACCGAAGATTCGACATCGGAAAACGAAGCAGAGTTGCTCGCCGCGGCCTAAGAGCCAGTTGCCAACTCTCCCACGTAGTACACACATCGGGCACGGAAGCTGCAAATTAGCGGCCCCGTGCCCTTTCGTATATAATTCTCCCCATGCAACCTAAAGCGCCAAACTATCTGCAACAACTTTGCATCGAAATTCCAACCCGAACGGTGGGTACCGCCGGGAACCGGCAAGCTACCGATTTTTTCAGCGAAAAATTGCGCGCTTTTGGATTTGATGTGGAAACACCACAATTTGATTGTATAGATTGGGAAGAAGACGGGGCGCGGCTGGAGGTGGGCGAGGCGGCCTCTGAGATGGTTCCCAGCCCATACACGCTCGGCGGCAATTTTCGCGGCCCGTTGGTGGCAGCCGAAACCCTGGAGCAGTTGACGAAACTCGATGCCCGCGGGCAAATTTTGCTGCTGCACGGTGAGCTTGCCAAAGAGCAGCTCATGCCCAAGAATTTTGTCTTCTACAATCCGGAAGAACATCAACGCATTGTGCGCCTGCTCGAAGAAATACAACCCGCTGCCATCATTGCGGCCACCGACCGCGATCCGGGTTTGGCTGGAGGCATTTCCCCCTTCCCGCTGATCGAAGACGGCGACTTCGACATTCCCTCGGTCTATACGACCGTAGAAGTGGGCCAAAATTTACTGGCGCATCTTGGCGAGATTGTTGAACTTGAAATTCGTGCACAACGCACAGCCGCCACAGGCTGCAACGTGCTCGCCCGCAAAGGCAACCCACAAGGGGCGCGTCTGGTATTCATGGCGCATATCGACGCGAAAACCAACTCGCCCGGCGCGGTCGATAATGGCACCGGCATTGTGATCCTGCTATTGCTCGCCGATTTACTCAAAGCGTATGCAGGGCCGTTCGATATTGAAATTACCGCCGTCAACGGCGAAGATTATTACGCTGCCTCGGGTGAAATGCTCTATCTGGCGCAGCAAGGCGCTGAATTTAAAAAAATTGCCCTGGCGATCAATATGGATGCTGCCGGGTATGTCGATGGCAAAACGGCCTATTCGCTCTACGATTGCCCCGCTGAAATCGAAAGCGCCATACGGCATATTTTCGCCGGTCATGCTGAACTCATCGAGGGTGAATCCTGGTACCAGAGCGATCATTCCATGTTCATTCAGCGCCAGGTTCCGGCAATGGCAATTACCTCCGAAAAATTCTGGCATCTCACCAGCCATATCACACATACTCCCAAAGATCACCCCGCTATTATTGATACGGCAAAACTCGTTACAACCGCCCAGGCGCTGTATGATCTGGTGCTGGCCCTGGAAAAACACACCATAAATCACTAACAACTGGAAACGGCTATGATGGCAAAAACTTACTCCCAATACGTTTGTCAACAATGCGGACGCAGATCGGCCCGCCAAATGGGGCGTTGCCCTGGATGTGGCGAATGGAACACGCTGGTTGAGGAAATTATCGAGCGAAAACCCAGCGCGGCAACCCATGCGCCGCGCCGCGCGGGGCAAATTTCTACGCCCCGCCGACTGAGCGAAATCAGCAACGAGGCCGAAGAACGCATCCCTGTGCCCATCGAGGAATTTGCGCGTGTGCTGGGTGGCGGGATTGTGCCCGGCTCGGTGGTGCTGATCGGCGGCGATCCTGGCATCGGCAAATCAACGCTGCTATTGCAAACCACGCTGGCTATGGCTGAGCGCGGCCCGGTGCTATATGTTTCCGGCGAAGAATCCGAGCGACAGATCAAAATGCGAGCCACGCGGGTTACGGCAAGTCCCCCCCCGTCCCGCTCCCCCGCTCCTACGGAGCAAGGGAGCGGTGAGGGGGGCTTCCCCGAAAATCTCTACCTCGTTACAGAAACCAGCCTCGATGTGATTCTCGAACATATTGAAACCATCAAACCCGATCTGATCGTGATCGATTCGGTACAAACCACCTACCTGCCCGAACTGGAATCTTCAGCGGGGTCAGTCTCGCAGGTGCGCGAAACGGCTTCGCGCCTGCGAGAGTTGGCAAAAACTACCGGAGTTACGGTTTTCCTGATTGGGCATGTTACCAAAGAAGGTACCATCGCCGGGCCGCGCGTGCTAGAGCATATTGTGGACGCGGTACTGTATCTGGAAGGCGACCGTTTTCAAACTTACCGGCTGTTGCGCACGGTCAAGAATCGCTACGGGGCAACTTCGGAAGTGGGTGTCTTCGAGATGCGCGAGCGCGGCCTCGTTGAGATCACCAATCCATCAGAAGCCTTTCTGGCCGAACGCATGGTAAATGCCCCCGGATCAGCCATCGCCGTAACCATGGAAGGCACGCGCCCGTTACTGGTCGAAATTCAGGGTCTCACCAGCCCAACCAACTTCGGCAACCCGCGCCGTACCCCCAACGGCATCGACTTCAACCGCCTGCTGCTGATCTCCGCTGTGCTAACGCGCCGCGTGGGTGTGCGTCTGGCCGAGCAGGATGTCTTCGTCAATGTGATTGGCGGGCTGAAAATCAACGAACCGGCTGCCGATTTGGCTGTCGCCACGGCGATTGCTTCATCCGTCAAAGATGCTCCCGTGCGCGCCGATACGGTGCTGATCGGCGAAGTGGGGCTTTCGGGCGAATTGCGCATGGTTGGGCAAATGCCCGCTCGCCTGCGCGAGGCCGAAAAACTGGGTTTTAAAAATGCCATCGTCCCGCGGCGCCTGAGCAAAGGCGAACCCTGGCCCAAGGGGATTAATGTAATTGAGGTGCGCAGTCTGCGCGAGGCATTGAAGGCGGCGTTGATCGAAGAATGATCCAAGAAATCCACGCCAAAACGATTCTTAACCACGTCAAGCAGCCGGATGACTGGTTTGGCCTGAAATACAATATGAACCTGTATCGCGGCTGCCAGCACCAGTGCATCTACTGCGATTCGCGCTCGACGTGCTACCGGATTGAGAATTTCGCCGATATTCATGTCAAAGTTAACGCCATCGAACTCCTCGCCGACGCGCTGCCCCGCAAACGTGTGCGCGGCACAATCGGTTTTGGCTCGATGAACGATCCTTATATGCCCGTCGAGCGCAAAAGCCAGCTTTGCCGCCGGGCGCTGGAAATCATCGCCGAAAACCGTTTCCCTGTGCATATCATCACCAAATCCGATCTGGTGCTGCGAGACCTGGATTTGCTGGCACAAATCAACGCCGACAGCTACGCCGCGGTCAGTTTTACCATCACCACGGCGGATGACGAACTCGCCCGAAAAATCGAACCCGGCGCGCCGCCATCATCGGCGCGCTTCGCGGCCATGAAAACGCTCTCGGATGCCGGAATCCACACCGGGGTGACGATGATGCCCGTCCTGCCCTTCATCGCCGACACCATCAAGAATATTGAAAAACTGCTCGAACTGTGCTATCTCCGCGGCGCAGCCTACATCCTGCCCTGGTTTGGCCTGACGCTGCGTGAAGGTTCACGCGAATATTTTTACGCCAAACTCGATAAACTCTTTCCCGGCGTAAAACAAAAATATATGCGCCAGTTTGGCCTGCGTTACGAGTGCAACTCGCTCTACGCTCCGGCACTTTATACCCGCTTCAACGAACTGCGCCAACAATACGGCATCGCCGACCACATGACGATTTTCGCGCCTGAACCCGTCAAAAAGAAAACCGCGCAGATGAATTTATTCTGAAATCTCACGCAAAGCCGCCAAGTCGCAAAGAAAAAAACTTTCAACCTGCAACATGCAACCTTCAACCCCCACCTTCCACATCGCCCATATCCCCATCCACGGCGAGGCCATCCTGTCGCCAATGGACGGCTATTCCGATTGGCCGTTCCGCTCGCTGTGCCGCGGCCTGGGTTCGGCCATCAGCTATACCGAATTCGTCAAGGCCGAAGATGTGCTCAACCGCCGTGAGCAAATTAACGACAAACTGCGCTTCACAAATGACGAGCGCCCGCTGGCGATTCAGCTCTATGGGGATGATGCCCGAACGATGCGGGAAGCCGCCCTGCGCCTGCAAGACTTAGGGCCAGATTTCATCGACATCAACATGGGCTGCCCAGCCAAGACGATTGCCAACCGCGGCGCAGGCGCGGGGTTGCTGCGGACTCCTGTAAAGGTGGCGCGCATACTCCGGGTTTTAACTACCTCTTTGGCGATTCCCGTCACCGCCAAAATCCGCCTGGGCTGGGATGACGACAGCCTGACCTACCCGTTGATCGCCCGCATCGCCGAGAACGAAGGCGCGGCGGCCATCGCCGTGCATGGGCGCACCAAAGTGCAGGGCTACGGCGGGCAGGCCAATTGGGACGCGATTGCTGAGGTCGTAGAATGCGTGAATATCCCCGTCATCGGCAATGGGGATATTAAAAACGTAGCCGACATCGAACGCATGAAAACCCACACCGGCTGCACCGCGGTGATGATCGGGCGCGCCGCCATCGCCAACCCGTGGATTTTCGCGCATCTTGATCGTCCAGCCGTCAGCCTCGAGCAAGCCCGCACCACGCTGCTCGATCATTTGGAGCGCAGTCTTCAATTCTACGGCCCGGAGCGCGGGCTGATACTCTTCCGCAAATATGCCGCTCATTATCTCTCGCCGTACCGGTTACCAAAAGAAGTGCGTCAAAAACTGCTCACACGCACGCAGGCCGACGAGTTTGTAGCGCTACTCGATGAACTAGATCTCGGAGGTCAGTAAAACCTCGGAGGTCTATAACTTGCTGTCTTTATGCTATAATCGCCGCCATTATGAGTATCGAAGAAACCCTGCCCCACACCCCCGAAGAAGAAATCACCGAGGAAGTAATTCCGGAACCTTCGCCCGAAGCGGCGCTTGAAGAAGAACCATCTGCGCCCGATGAGAATAAAACGATGACGTTCAAACGCTCGCATGTGTATGCTGCGCTGCTGCCGCTGGCCTTCGTGATCGGCCTAAGTGTAGGCTATCTGTTTTGGGGACAAGAACCAGCGATTGTTGCTGCTCCGGAAGCTGCAAATGAAGCTGCCGCACAAGCTCCTGCAGAAGCCGAACCCGCCCCGCAAGAAGTGCGCCGCTATGATGTCCCCGAAGATGATGATCCTGTTTGGGGCCCAGATGACGCCCCGATTACGATCATCGAGTTCAGCGATTACGAGTGCCCCTACTGCCAGAAATGGCACGTTCAAATTTGGCCGTTGATTCAGGCAGCTTACCCCGAGCAGATTCGATTGGTCTACCGCGATTTCCCGCTGACAAATATTCACCCCAACGCCACGCCTGCCGCGTCGGCTGCCAATTGTGCTGAAGAGCAGGATGCCTATTGGGAATTCAGCGAGATGCTCTTCTCAGCAGAACAAAATCTCAACGTAGAAACATATCTGCAATATGCTGAAACGCTCAATCTGGATATGGACGCTTTCACCGAATGCGTCGAGAGCGGTCGACACAACGCCGAAATTATGGCCGATTTGGAATATGCTGTTAATCTGGGCGTGAGTTCTACACCAACCTTTTTCGTCAATGGGATTCCCGTTGTCGGCGCGCAGCCCTTTGAAGTCTTCCAAAATATTATTGAGGCCGAGTTCGCCGGAGAGATTCCGTAGCCCCAGAGCTAATTTTTAGTTACTAGTAGTCAGTTACCCATTCGCCGCTGAGAAATTGCTTCTCGGCGGCGTTTTTTCTTGCGCTATAATTGGTGTGGTTACCGCATATGCAAAAAAATACAATCACTTATCAACCATCTCTATTTCCCAATTTGACCGCAAAATTCCCGGCTACTCGATATCAAGGGAGTAAAGCAAAGCTTGTTGATTGGATCTGGGAGCAAATAAAAGATAAAAATTTTTCAACATGCCTAGATGCCTTCGGAGGCACTGGCGCAGTTGCTTATCGACTGAAGCAAGCTGGGAAACAAGTCACTTATAACGATATTCTTCGATTCAATTATTATTTTGGTCAAGCACTGATTGAAAATAACCACACTCAATTACAGCCTTCTGACGTTAGTTGGTTACTACAAGAACATGCCGATCTTGAATACCCCAGGCTTATTCAAGATACTTTTCAAAATATCTATTTCACACCAGAAGAGAATAGGTGGATTGATCGCACAATCACCAATATTCGTCAGTTAACTGATCCTTATAAATTTGCACTCGCATTTTTTGCGCTTGCCCAATCTTGCATCGTAAAACGTCCATATAATCTATTCCATCGAAAAAATCTTTACATCCGTTTTGCTGATGTGGATCGCACATTTGGTAATAAAACATCTTGGGACAAACCCTTTGACATCTGGTTTCAAAAATTTATCAAAGATGCTAATCGAGCTATATTTGATACAGGCCAAACCCATACTGCGCTTAACCACAATGCATTAAATATTCCTGGCAAATATGATTTGGTCTACATTGACACTCCCTACATTTCACAAAGCGGCACTGGTGTTGATTATCGAAGTTTCTATCATTTTCTTGAAGGATTAACTTTCTATGATACATGGGAAGAATCTATTGATGAAACATCAAAACATCGCCGTTTGGTGCCTCAACACAATGAATGGACAAAAAAAGCAGAAATTCACACTGCATTTGAGCGTATTTTTGAAAAATTTCAGGAGAGTATTATTGTTGTTTCCTATCGCAGCGATGGAATACCATCCGATGAAGAATTGATTAAATTGCTAAAAATATATAAACCGAATGTGAGTGCTGCCTATTTTGGAAAATACAAATATGCATTATCTACCAATTCAAACTCAAAAGAACTTCTTATCATTGGGGAATAAAAAATGGAACTAAAAGATATATTTCAACAAAAATTAGTTGCTTATCTTGCAACTTTTCGAAATGCACTATCTACAGAATCGGGCGAATGGGCCGTCAAAGGCTTCGTTGATATTTATCGCAACATTTATACAATTTCCATCGATACCAAGGTGATCTCAAAAATCATCGAGTTAACCCTATTTCCGATTCTTTCTCAATTTGCCGAAACTAACGGATATCGTATCGTACTCAGTGAGCATCAAAACCACTACCCAGACATCAGTTTCATACTACCTGATGATTCAAAAATCGCTCTGGATTTAAAAAGCACATATCGTGTCAGTGATACATCAGTAAGTGGCTTTACTCTGGGCGCATTTACAGGGTACTTTAGAAAACGTTCATCGAGCAAGAACATTACCTTCCCCTATAATGGATATCTGGCGCATTTTGTTCTGGGGGTTATCTATAGTCGCAGTGAAAATACGCCCGACGAACACACAGTTTATACAATTGACAATCTTCATAACATCATCTCTGTAATTCAAGATTTCGATTTTTTGTTACAAGAAAAATGGCGCATCGCCAATGATTCCCCAGGCAGTGGAAATACAAAAAATATTGGCTCGGTAAAAAACATTGCTACTTTGCAAAAAGGAGATGGGCCTTTTGCCAAATATGGCGAAACTGTTTTTGATGACTATTGGATGAATTACTTGACACGCGATATGGCAGAGACCATAGATTCAGATATTCCATACCGAAACTTGCAAGAATATTGGCAATGGCGTGAAAGGGCATCGAAAAAATAATGACATCCTACGGATTTTCTCCCCAAGGCGAATTTGAAGATACCCTGCGCGACGGCATCACTGCAGCGAAAAATGAAAGCTACCGGCTCGCCCAACGACTGCTGGAAAAAGCCGCGCGGATGCAGCCGTATGATGCGCGTCCGTGGATATGGTTGACGGAAATCACCGACGATTTGGATGAAAAGCGCGAGTATCTCGAAAAAGCGTTGGCCGCTGACCCGCATCATATCGTCGCCCGGCGGGGACTGGCGCTACTCAATGGCAAAATCAAGGCCGAGGAACTGCTGCCCACCGGGCAGGGAATCCGGCCGCGCTCCGATCTGCAACCGGTAGAGGCTTCCACCGAAGAGAAATTCACCTGTCCCCAATGCGGCGGGCGCGTTAAATTTAATATCCAAACGAAAAACACACATTGTCTTTTCTGCGGCTTCGAGCAAAATATCGAAAAACAAAATGCCGCCGGACATTCTGAACAGGTACTTGAATTCGTTTTGCCAACCGAGCGCGGCCATCATTGGGCTGAAACGCAACACCATCTCAAATGCCAAAGTTGTGGTGCCGACAGCCTTTGGCCGCTGGGACAACGGGCGCTGCAATGCCCATTTTGCGGCTCAAACCAACTCATCGAATCGGAAGAAACTACCAATCTGGTTGACCCGCAAGCCATCGGGTTGATGGAAATCGATGAACAGAAAGCACACCAATTGCTCAAAGCCTGGCTGGGCGCAGGCTGGTTCTCGCCTGATGATCTGACCCAGGCGGCGAAAAAAATAGATTTGCGTCCAGCGTATTATCCCTTCTGGAACTTCGATGGCACGCTGGAACTCAATTGGCGCTGCGACGTCAACGAAGGCAGCAACGACGCACCCAATTGGGTAGCGCGCTCCGGGGTGGAATACAAAATGTTTGACGACGTGCTGGTCAGCGGTTATCAATCCATTGATAAACAATCGCTGCGCGAGATTGCGCCCTTCAAACTCAAGGAAATTGTCGCCTTTCAGCCCGAATTTTTAGCCGGATGGCCCGCGCTGACCTATAACATCCCCCTGTCGGAAGCCACATTAGATGCCCGCGCCGCGGTTGTGCGCGACGTGCGCCGCAACCTGCACCGCCGCGTGCTGCCCGGCAAAGAAAAACGCAACCTGACGACCGGAGCGTTGCAATGGAGTGGTTTCACCTTTAACCATGTGCTGCTGCCCCTGTGGGTCGGGCACTACCAATACAAGGGCGAGGCGTTCACTTTGTTAATGAACGGTCAAACCGGGGAAATCAGCGGCGACAAACCGCGCGACAATCTCAAGGCTGCGGCAATTATTACCAGCATCGTCCTGACAGTCGTTGTGGTAATTGCCTTTTTGGCGCTTATCGCTGCCGAAATGGGGTGGGTGCAGTTCTAAAACAGACTGCTGAATTCGCAATTGCCAATCCCCATCGCTCGCCGTATAATCCACCAACTACCAACCAACAACTTTCAACCTGCAAAATTATAAACTTATGAACCCACCCCTCGATTTCCAATCCATCATCATCCAACTGCAAGATTTCTGGAATGCCAAAGGATGCCTGATCTGGCAACCCTATCACAACGAAGTCGGTGCGGGGACGATGAACCCGGCCACCACCCTGCGCGTACTCGGCCCCGAACCCTGGAACGTGGCCTACGTGGAACCCTCCATTCGCCCTGACGACGGACGCTACGGACAGAACCCCAACCGTTTTTACCAACATATCCAGTATCAGGTAATTCTCAAACCAGCCCCGGAAAATTCGCAAGATATTTATCTCGAATCGCTGGTTGCCCTAGGGATTGATCCCGCCGAGCACGATATTCGCTTTGTGGAAGATAACTGGGAATCGCCCGTGACGGGCGCCTGGGGCCTGGGCTGGGAAGTCTGGCTCGATGGTTTGGAAATCACGCAATTTACCTATTTCCAGCAATCCGGCGGGCAGACGCTTGACCCGATTTCGTTGGAATTGACCTACGGCATGGAGCGCATCGCCATGGCCTTGCAGCGCGTGCGCGATTTTCGCGACCTAAAATGGAATCAGACGCGCACCTACGGAGATGTATATCTCACCAATGAGCAGGAATCCAGTAAATATGCCTTTGAACTGGCCAATGTAGAACGCTTGCGTCAGCTATTTGATCTCTACGAAGCCGAAGCCAACGTGTGTTTGGAACATCTTCAGGTGATTCCGGCGCACGATTATATGCTCAAATGCTCGCATACCTTTAACGTGCTCGATACGCGCGGAGCAATTGGCGTCACCGAGCGGGCGGGATTTTTCCGCCGGATGCGCGGCCTCTCGCGGCGCGTGGCCGAAGCCTATGTGGAACAGCGGCAGCAGTTAGAGTATCCGTGGTTATCTGAGGCAGGGGGCAAAGGTGCAAAGGAGAAGGAGAGTACAATAACTTCCCCCCAGCCCCCCAGCATCCCTGCACCCCTGCTCATCGAAATCGGCACCGAAGAAATCCCCCACACCGACCTCGAAGATGCCATGAGCCAGTTGCGCCAGAACGTGCCCGTCATGCTGAATGAATTGCGTCTGGAATATGGCGAAATTCAGGTTATGGCGACCCCGCGGCGCATTGTCGTCCATGTCGATGAATTAGCCCCAACGCAAAGCAATCTCGAAGAGTTGGTCAAAGGGCCGCCCGCGGCACGCGCCTTCGACGCAGATGGAAATCCGACCAAAGCCGCCGAGGGTTTTGCTCGCTCCAAAGGGCTGGATGTCAGCGATCTGGAAGTTAAAGAAATTGACGGCGGCGAATACGTAGCCGCGGTGGTGAGGTTAACCGGCCAACCGACCGCCGAAGTGCTGCTCGAGGCTCTGCCCAAACTCATCAGCAATATTCGCATTATCAAAACCATGCGCTGGAATGCCACCAACGTGGCCTTCTCGCGCCCCATTCGCTGGTTGCTGGCGCTGCACGGCGAAAGCGCGATCCCCTTCAAATATGCCGGGCTGACCGCCACCAATGCCACCCGCGGCCTGCGTTTCAACCACGCCGAAAACCTGCCCGTGGCCGACGCAGCGTACTATTTTGAAACCATTAAAGCCCAGGGCATTTTGCTCAATCCCGCAGAGCGCAAGGCCAGCATCGAACGCCAAATTCATGCCCTGGCCAAGCAAGTCGGTGGCGCAATTCCCAACGACCCCGGCCTGCTTCTCGAAGTCACGCATTTAGTTGAGGCCCCCGCAGCCCTGTTGGGCGAGTTTGACCCTCTGCACCTGGAACTGCCCCGCGAGGCGCTCATCTCGGTGATGAAAAAGCACCAGCGTTATTTTCCGGTGCAGTCTGCCCCCACCCCCTCCCCCGGAGGGAGAGGGGAGTTGTTGCCGTATTTTATTACGGTGGCGAACAAACCCGAAGGCCAATATACCGCCGTGGTGCGCGGCAATGAGGATGTCATCCGGGCGCGCTTTACCGATGCGGCCTATTTTGTGCGCGAGGATATGAAGAAAAAACTCGCCGATTTTCTCCCCGCGCTGGACAAACTGACCTTCCAAGCGGAGCTTGGCTCGATGCGGGATAAGGCACAGCGAATCGAAGCCCTGGCAGGAGCGCTGGCCCCGTTGGTGGGGCTATCCCCGGAGGAGCAGGCTGCCACTGCCCGCGCCGCCCAACTCTGCAAAGCCGACCTCGCCACGCAGATGGTCGTCGAAATGACCTCCCTGCAAGGCGTAATGGGCCGCGACTACGCCCTGCACTCCGGCGAAGCCGAAGACGTGGCCGTGGCGATCTTCGAGCATTATTTGCCGCGTTCCAGCGACGACATCAGCCCCAAGACCAAACCCGGTTTGGTGGTCGGCCTCGCCGATCGGCTGGATTCACTGGCCGGTTTATTCGCGGCTGGCCTGGCTCCCTCGGGCAATAAAGACCCCTTTGCCCTGCGGCGCGCCGCGCTGGGGTTGGTGGGCAATCTCATCGAGTGGAATTTACCCCTTGACCTGCAATCCGCACTGAGCCTCGCGGCGGAGAACCTGCCCATCGAGGCCTCACCCGCTTCACAGGCCGAATGTCTCAACTTCGTGATTGAACGCCTGCGCCATATCTTCCTTGAACAAGGTTACGCCCACGATGTGGTGGATGCGATTGTCAGCGCCCAGGGGCACAACCCGGCGCTGGCTTCTCAGGCAGTGAAGCAACTCAGCGAGTGGGTGGGACGTGAAGATTGGGCGACGATTTTACCCGCGTATTCGCGCTGTGTGCGCATTACGAGGACGGGGGACGGGGGACCGGGGACGGAAGTAAGTGCCGCCCTGTTTGATACCGATGCTGAAGATGCCCTTTATGCCGCGCTGCAAACCGCCGAAGCTGCCCTTGCCAACGACGCCCAACGCCCGACGGTTGACGAATTCTTGACCGCGATCGTCCCGATGATCCCGGCAATTGACCGCTTCTTCGAGGATGTGCTGGTGATGGTTGATGACGAGCGCGTGCGCGCTAACCGTCTGGCGCTGTTGCAACGCATTGCCAACCTGGCTAAGGGTGTGGCCGATATGAGCAAGCTGGAAGGATTCTAAAGCGTCGGGGCGTGAATGCGTCTTTACGTCAATATATTAGCCGTCCGTGGGTGTTTCCGCGGGCGGCTGTTTTGTTAAACGTATCTTGCACATCAAACAAGGCCATGTATTTGATTTTAGTACCCAAATAGGGTTGCACGAGTGATATATTTCACATAGAATTAGAAAAAGGCTTGAATACCAGGCTATCGACAACAAGGGAGCAAAAAAATGAAAATTGGACGAATACTGATCATTGTGATTGTGATTCTAGGCTTATTGATCCCAACTGGAGCAGCATTGGCAAACACCATTATCAAAAAAACAGCAGGGGTTGATCTCCCTCCAGATAACCCTCCTGCCCCCGACCCTGACCCTGCCCCCGCTGACCCAGTTATAATGCCGCCGCGTGATCCAAAGCCAAGAACGGTTTCAAGTGCCGGAACAAGTGGAATTTTGTGTGTTGGCGGCATCTGTTTTAACCCGTTCTATATTTCCGGTGGTGAGATAACGCTTGAACAAGGTGGGGCGGCAGTGAAAATTTCCACCGATGGGAACGTCTTTACACAGGGTCAACTTTCGTTTCCATTGCCTGCTGGAGCCGATGCCACGAAATGCACCTTTTATAAAGATGGCATTGCACAATCTGTACCGGTTTTTCCAGGGAATAGCGAAAATGTATACACCATCATTGGGCAGCCACCTGGATCAATCAGTGGAACCTGGAGTGTAAGCTGCACGCAATAGAATAGCCGTTTCGCATAGAATATAATCTGGCAGACCTCCGAGATGTTGAACACCTCGGAGGTCTTGCGTTAATCCAATAGACAATCCGCCCGTCCGCGCCTATAATTCACCCTTAGCGGGAAAACGAAATTTACAGCATCCCGCTATCCCTAGACTCCACCAGGGCCAACCTGCTATCCCGCAACCTTCAACATTCAACCTGCAACTTTCACCCCCATGACCGCAATAGAAGAAATCAAAGCCCGTATCGATATTGTTGATATTGTTTCCGAGAGCGTTGAACTGAAACGCTCCGGGCGCAGTTATTCGGGTTTGTGTCCCTTCCACTCAAATACGCGCACCCCCGCTTTTGCCATCTTTCCGGATACAGGCACCTGGCGCTGTTTTGGCGAGTGTAACGAGGGCGGCGATATTTTTGGCTTCGTGATGAAGAAAGAGGGCTGGGATTTCCCCACCACCCTCAAGGAACTGGCAAAACGCGCCGGGGTGGAGCTGAAACCACTTACTCCGCAACAACAGGAACAGGCCGAAGAATATGATCGTCTGCGCGAATTATTGGAGGCCGCGGTCACTTTTTTCCAGCACCAACTGCGCAACAGCCCCACCGGGGAACAAGCGCTGGCCTATATCCATCAGCGCGGCCTCAACGATGAAACGATTGCCGCCTTCGGGCTGGGCTACGCGCCCAACGACTGGGAAGCCGCCAGCAATCACCTGAAATCGAAAGGCTTTTCCGAGAATGATTTGATCGCCGCCGGGATGGTTTCGGAACGCGATTCGGGCGGTACCTATGATCGTTTTCGCCAGCGCGTGATGGTGCCGATCCGCGATGGGCGCGGGCGCATGTGCGGCTTTGGGGCGCGCACCCTCGACCCGGAGGGCATACCCAAATATCTTAATTCACGGCAAACCCCGGTTTTCGACAAAGGCAAAATTCTCTTCGGGCTGGATCAGGCCCGGCGCGCCATCCGCGAGCAAGATCAGGTGGTCATCGTGGAGGGCTATATGGGCGTGCTGGCCCCGCATCAGAGCGGCTACAAAAACGTGGTCGCTACGATGGGCACGGCGCTGACCGAAGATCATCTACGGCAGCTCAAACGCTTCACCCGCCGGATTGTGCTGGCAATGGACTCCGACGCCGCGGGAATGAAGGCCACCCTGCGCGGGTTAGAAATTGCCCGCCAAACGCTTGACCGCGAGGAGGAGATGCGCTTCGATGCGCGCGGCTTGCTGCGTCAGGAAGGCCGCCTGAAGGCCGATATTCGCGTCAGCACACTGCCCCCGGGCATGGACCCGGACGATGTGATCAATCGCGACCCAGCGGAATGGCAACGCATTATCGAAGCCGCCAAACCGATTGTCATTCACGTGATGGATACGCTGGCAGAAAGCCGCGATATCGAAGACCCGAAAACGAAGAGCGAGATCGCCGCCCAGGTGCTGCCGCTGATCGAGGATGTACCCAATGCCGTCGAGCGGGATGCCTACCGCCAACAGTTGGCGCGCCTGCTCAAAGTGGATGAGCGCACGCTGCTAACGCCACGCAGTAGAGGGCGTGGAATCCCCCGGAGCCAGTACCAACCTCGCAGGAATCCGCAAGCCACGGCGGCGGCTACTATTGTCGCCACACCTCGAGACGCAATCTACGCGCGGGAGGTGCATATCCTGGGGATGCTGCTCCGCCGTCCCGATCTGATCTATCATATGGATCGCTATCTGCAAGAACACGGCCTGACGCGCATTGAGCCACAAGATTTTCAGCACAGCGATTTGCAGGTGATTTTTGGCCTGGCATACACTTCGCTCGAACAGGGCGAAATAGAGCCATTAAATTATGTACTCAACCATCTGGCCGATGATATGATGTCGCTGGCCGATGCAATTTTGGAAGCCACACAAAATCTGGACGCGTTTACGAAAGATGTGCTGGAAGATGTCTTGCGAGCACTGGTACAATTGCGTACGCAGGGAATAAACCAGCAACTCGATCATCTGCGCTTTTTGCAAGAAGCCGCACAAGAGCAAGGCGATTTGCGTTCCAAAGAATATCAAAAAGTACAGGCACAATATGCCATGCTGCTGGGACGTCTACACCGGGCACAGAATCAATTTACCAACCTTTCCCCCATTCACTAATTGAGACCTTCGCTATGACACCTGCCAATGTTCAGCTCGCCCAGCCCCCACATTCAGAAGACGATGATATGCCTTTAGACGAAGATCGCTTTGACGACCTGGATGACAATGACACCGATGACGATGAATTATCGCTTTCGCCGGAAGAAATTCTCGACGAGGAAGATGATGACAGCGAAAATGAGGATATTGACGAGGCGCAACTAGCCAGCGCGGCAGCAGCCTTGAGTGAAGTCATGCCGAAGGTGGAAAGTGATCCCATTCGGTTGTACTTCAATGATATTGGCGCAGTCGATTTGTTGAAGATCGATCAGGAGTTTTGGCTGGCAACCCGCATGATGACCGTGCGCCGCCTGGATGCGATTGCCCGTCAGCATCTGGTTTCCCGCAAGGGGGCCTCCCCCGAACAAAGCACTTATCGGGTCTTATTTTCTGAACTGAATACGGCTTGGGCTCGCCTGAAAGAAGATATTGTTCGCTGGGAGTTTGAGTGCCCAGACTTAACGTTGATTTTGCACGAAACCCAACTGTTGCGCCAAACCTGGGATATTTCACAAGCTTCGTATTTACGCAATTATCTCGATAATGGCATGTGGGGTAAAGATACTTTTTGGGATGCGGTGGCGCGCTATGCGTTCACAATTTTTATTTCGCTCTACGCCATGCCCTCAGAAACGGCTGAGAAGCTGCGCGTTTTCATCGAAAGCAATCACCAATTGCCCTCACGGCGCACATTTTCGCGCTACCTCCCCGATGATGATGAATTGAGCCGCAATATTCTGGATTTGCGCGAATTATCGCGTGAGGCGCGCAATATGATTATCCGGGCAAATTTGCGCCTGGTGGTCAGCGTGGCAAAACGCTATACCGGGCGCGGCAACTCTTTTATGGATTTAATCCAGGAGGGCAATGTGGGACTGCTGCGAGCGGTCTCGAAATTTGACCCCACCCGCGGCTACAAATTCAGCACTTACGCCACCTGGTGGATTCGACAGTCGGTGAGCCGTTCGATTGCCGATCAGGCGCGCACCATTCGTATTCCGGTGCATGTGCATGAAACCATCAACCGCCTGGTGCGCATTCAGCGCGATCTCACCCAAGAACTCAACCGCGACCCCACCAATGAAGAAATCGCAATTTTATCGGATTTTCTAAAGCGGGAAGATATTGATACCATTCAACGCGCCGAGAAGAATGGCGAACCACTGCCATCAGATCTACAACGCCGCCTGCGCCGGGCTGCGCGCAAGGTCACGCGCATTATGCAAGCCTCCGAAACGCCGCTCTCACTCGATAGTCCGGTGGGCAGCGATGAAGATAACAACCAGCTCAGCGATTTTATTGAAGACGAAGAAGCGCTACAGCCCGTTGATGCAGCTGCCCGCGAGATGCTGCGCGAACAAGTCAAAAATGCGCTGGCAATTCTCTCCGAGCGCGAACGCCAGGTGTTAGAATTACGCTTTGGCCTGCTGGACGGCAAAGACCACACGCTGGAAGAAGTGGGGCAATATTTCAATGTGACCCGCGAGCGCATCCGCCAGATTGAAGCCAAAGCCCTGCGCAAATTGCGCCATCCCACCCGCAGCCGCCACTTGCGCGACTACCTGGAAGGGTAAATGATTAACGCAAAGGCGCAAAGAAGCCAAGACGCAGAGAAAAACAAATAATTCTTTCATGCCTTTGTCTCTTAGCGTCACCTATACCCATTAGGGTATTGCGTTAAATTTATTAGAGGAATTATTATGTCCAATCCCCGTTCTGTTTATCCTATCGAAATTGCCGGTATCTACCGTGAACTGCCCCTCTTTGAAGTTCAAACCGGGCTGAAAATTGCTATTCTTAACATTCTCGGCGATACTGAACTGGTAACCGCCTGCGCCAAAGCCCTGAATGAAAAACTCGCCAGCCGCAATTATGATGTCATCATCACCGCAGAAGCCAAGAGCATCCCCCTGGCGCACGCCCTTTCCCAAACCAGCCAAAAACCGTATGTTGTGCTGCGCAAGCAATACCGCAGCTATATGGGCAAAACCATCCAGGCCGAAACAATATCCATAACCACCGGGAGGCCACAACAACTCTTTATGGATGAAAAAGATATCGAATTGGTCAACGGCAAAAAAGTGATCCTCATCGACGATGTCATCAGCACCGGTTCCACCCTCGATGGGATGAGCGTCATCGTAAAAAAAGCCAACGCCGAAGTAGCCGGGATGGCGGCGATCTTAACCGAAGGGGATCAAAATCAATGGGCCGAGATCGTATCTCTGGGGCATTTGCCTCTCTTCACAGATTAGAACCAGTCCAATTTCTCCGATGAAAAAGCAAATCGGTATCTATTTCATCATCTTGGGCATTTTTTCTCTAATGCTCTTCGCGGCTTCGGTAAAAGCGAATCAAACTAAGGCAGATTGGTTTCTCGCAGGAATTGGCCTCGTAATATTTGGAATCATCACAGGGTGGCGCGGCAGCAAGCGATCCGCAGATGAGCGATACTTTCGCACATGGCGCAGGCTGCGTTCGCGATCAAAGAAAAGAGAGTAGTTTGACAATATCATATTGTTGAATTAGAAGATTGCTTCAGGGGGCTGTGCTATAATGCGATGGGAAGTTTCTCTAACTTAAGAAAATTTCTCATCGCAAATTTCTGGCGTGTAAAAAATACAGGGGCAACACGCATTTCATTCGCGAAAAAAGCATAATATTCACCCGTACGCGAAAATTTGGTGATTTTCCGCACTCTGCGCGCGTCGAAAAAAATATAACCAGGAGTAAAGATGCCTATCGCCCCAAGCTCAAACAAATATACCCCCTACACACTCAGAAATATCAAATCCCTTCCGCAGTACCAAAATCTATCACCACAACAAAAATTCTCCATCCAGGTTGTCAGCCAGGTACTGCCGTTCCGTACAAATCATTACGTTGTCGAACAGCTCATCCGCTGGGACAATATTCCCGAAGATCCCATTTTCATCCTCAATTTTCCACAAGCCGAAATGCTCAAACCGCAGCATTTCGAACAGATGGCTTCTGCCCTTACGGAAGAACTCCCCGAACCACAAATGCGGCATCTGGCAAACCGTATTCGGCATGAACTCAACCCACATCCGGCCGGGCAGTTGAGCCACAACGTGCCGGTATTTGAGGGGGCGAAATTACAAGGTATTCAGCACAAGTATCAAGAAACGGTGCTCTTTTTTCCAAGCCAGGGACAAACGTGCCACGCCTACTGCACATTTTGTTTTCGCTGGCCACAATTCGTCGGGATGGATGGTGTTAAATTTGCATCGCGGCAGGCAATGGTGCTGCATCAATATATTCAGCGACACCAGCAGGTGACTGATGTGCTCTTCACCGGGGGAGACCCCCTCATTATGAACACGAACCACCTGCGGGCTTATATCGAACCCCTGCTGGATATTCCCCATCTGCAGAATATCCGCATCGGATCCAAAGCCCTGACGTACTGGCCGTATCGCTTCACATCTGATAAAGATGCCGATGATTTACTGCGTCTCTTTGAAAAAGTAGTTGCCTCCGGAAAACAACTGGCCCTGATGGCGCATTTCAACCATCCACAAGAACTGGATACCGATGTGCTGCGAGATGCTGTGCGCCGTATTCGCAATACGGGGGCCGTCATCCGCACGCAATCGGCGCTCTTACGTCATATCAATGCCAAACCCGAAATTTGGGAAAGTATGTGGAAAGAACAAACAAAATTGGGCATGATTCCATATTATATGTTCATCGCCCGCAATACCGGCGCACAACAATATTTCTCTGTTCCGCTGGTGAAGGCGCAGAAAATCTTCGCTGAAGCCTATCGTCATGTCGGCGGGTTGAGTCGAACCGTGCGCGGCCCCAGCATGTCCTGCCATCCGGGAAAGGTGCGTGTGATCGGCCTGCCGGAAATTGCTGGAGAAAAAGTCATCGCCCTGGAAATGATTCAGGGGCGTGACCCAGCCTGGGTGGGAAATGTCTTTTTTGCCGAATATGATCCCCGTGCTATCTGGATCACAGACCTCAAGCCAGCTTTCGGGCAGGACGCCTTTGAATTTGAAACAGAGCTCCACACGCATCACCACCGAACGCCAAAAACAGCTATCGCAGCGAAAACCAAGCTGCTCCCATTACCTGCCACGCAAGTCCAATAATAGAGTTGTTCCCAAATAACTACCATCTTGACATCCCCCGCCTGCGGCGGGGAAAAGTCGGGAACAGGTCTAATATTAGAAGTTGCGCCCGCGTCTTTGCAATCTGCCACAAACACCCAGGAATTCAAGCTCGGGTGTTTTTTTTCTGGTAAACTCTTGACCATCCGTTTTTTATCAAAGGACTCGTATGCAAAAACGCAATATCCTTGCCCGAATATTTATCTCGCCCGAAGAGCCGCGCCTGCGCGCCGGATGGCGGCTGGTGCTGCAAACTATTTTTATGATCATCATCAGTATTGGCCTGGGTATGGGATTGCTCCTGCTGCCCTCGCTTTTCAGTAAAATCGGCGATCAAATGCTGATTACACAAATTGCCCAACTGATCGCCTTTACGCTATCCATCTATCTGGCGCGACGTTTGCTTGACCGGCGCAGTTTCGTCAGTTTGGGATTGAAGCTCGACAAGCGCGCTGGCATAGATACTCTCACCGGAATTGGTATCGCCGGACTGATGATGGCCGGGATTTTCGCCCTGGAGAGCGCCTTCGGCTGGATCACGCTCGAAGGCTTCGCCTGGGACTATATGTCGACAAGTGCGGTGCTGCGCAACGCCCTGGGGGTATTGCTGGTTTTCATTCTCGTCGGCTGGAACGAAGAATTGCTCAGCCGCGGCTATCACCTGCAAACCCTCGCCAGCGGCATCAACCTGACCTGGGGTATCATCATTTCATCCGCAGTATTTGGCATACTCCATCTGGGCAATCCCAACGCCACCTGGGTCAGCGCGGCGGGCATCTTTTTGGCGGGCGTTTTTCTGGCCTATGGCTATGTGCGCACGGGTCAACTCTGGCTCTCGATTGGCCTGCACATCGGCTGGAATTATTTCGAAGGTGTAGTCTTCGGCTTCCCCGTCAGCGGTCTGGATATTTTCAACTTAACCTACATCACCGTCGATGGTCCCATCCTCATCACCGGCGGCACATTCGGCCCGGAGGCCGGGTTGATCGTAATACCGGGGCTGATTTTCGGCGCGGCGCTCATTTATTTATACACGCGAAATTCGAATACGGGGTTGAAAGTTAAAAGTTAAAGGTTGAAGGTTCAACTTTTAACTTTCAACCTTCAATTTTCAACCTTCAACACGCTATGAACTTTCTTCTCGCATTCACACCTATCGCCATTATTTTGATCCTCATGGTCGGCCTGCGTTGGGGGGCCTCCCGCGCCGGGGCTGCCGGGTATCTCTCTGCGCTGGTCGTTGCCATTTTTGCGTTCGGATCGGGGGCCCAATTGCTGGCTGTGGCACACGGCAAAGCCCTGCTGTTAATCATCGACGTGCTGATGATTATTTGGGCCGCTTTCCTTCTCTTCCGCGTAGCCGACGAAGCCGGAGCGATCAAAATCATCGGGCAGGCGCTGCCGCATCTCACCGCCGACCGCGGCATGCAGGCACTCATCATCGGTTGGGTCTTCGCATCTTTCCTGCAGGGCGTGGGTGGGTTTGGCGTGCCGGTGGCCGTCATCGCCCCGATTATGGTTGGGCTGGGCTTCGCACCGCTCTCTGCGGTAGTGATTCCCTCCGTGGGGCACTCATGGGCGGTCACATTTGGCTCGCTGGGATCCTCCTTCAATGCCATGATGGCCGCAACCGGGCTGGATTACTCTGATTTAGCCGCCGAGTCGGCTATTTTCTTGGGGATTGCTGGACTGGGTGTTGGCTTCCTCGTAGCGCACGCCGCCGGAGGTATGTCAACCATGCGGCGGCTGGCAATCCCGGTGCTGGTTTTGGGTGTATTCATGGGCGCGGGGCAATATTTTGCCGCCACCGCCGGGCTGTGGAATATCGGCGCGTTTTTGGGCAGTCTCACCGGGCTGCTGGCGGCCTGGCCGCTGGCGCGGCACTTTCGAGGGGAGCAGGGCGAGAACGATAAGCTGGATTCCCGCTCGGTGGGGATTGCCCTTTCGGGCTACCTCGTTTTGATCGCGATCACCCTCGGGATTCAACTCATCCCCGGGATCAGAGCCACCTTAGGGGGTGTCCGCCTGCATCTCGACTTCGGGGCGGTGAGCACATCCCTGGGGTTTGCCACCCCCGCGGAGAGCGGTCGCGACATCCCCATTTTCCGTCACGCCGGGATGATTTTGCTCTACGCTTCGATTGCCTCCTTTTTGATCTACAAAAAAGCCGGATGGTATCGAGACGGAGCGGTTAAAACCATCGTAGGGGGCACGGTAAAAAAGGTGATGTCCTCCAGCGTGGGGATCGCTTCAATGGTGGCGATGGCCGTGGTAATGCAGCACGCTGGCATGACCGAAACGCTGGCTAACGGACTCGCCGAGGGAGTGGGCGCGGCTTTCCCGGCGATTGCCCCGTGGATTGGAGCGTTGGGCGCCTTTATGACTGGCAGCAACACCAACTCGAATGTGGTTTTCGCCGCCCTACAAATGCGCACCGCTGAATTGCTCGGCCTAAGTGTGGCGCTGATCTTGGCTGCGCAAACCTCGGGGGCGGCGCTCGGCTCGGTGATTGCGCCCACAAAAATTGTGGTTGGAGCCAGCACGGGCGGTATGGCCGGACGCGAAGGCGAAGTAATGCGAAAAATGCTCGTCTACACCGGCCTGCTGATCGCCCTGATGAGTTTATTAGCCGTCATTAGCGTTAATTTGATCTAAAACATAACGCTAAGACGCAAGGAAGCGAAGTCGCAAAGATTTTTTAAATTTTTCCCTTTGCGTCCTTGTTTCTTTGCGCCCTTGCGTTAAATATTTTTAAGGAGCACAAATGGGAACAACCGAAGACTACACAAAAATGCGCCGTAAGGAGCGCGGCAAAGATGACAACTGGATCAAGGCCTTTTTGGCGCGCGCCGAATTTGGCACAACGGCAACCGTCCACGGTGACCAGCCTTTTTTGGTAACGCGCAATTTCGCTTATGATGAAGCCGCACACGCCATCTACATGCACGGAGCGAAGAAAGGCCGCACTTTTGAGAATGCCGATGAAAACCCTAAGGTTTGTTTTAGCGCCAGTGAAGCTGGGCGTCTGCTGCCTGACGAACGGGCGATGGAGTTCGGCACCGAATTTGGCGGAGTGGTGGCCTTTGGGAGGCTGCGCGTGGTTGAAGCGGCTGCCGAAGCTAAATATGGCCTGCAACTGCTGTGCGACAAATACTTTCCGCACCTGAAACCCGATGTGGATTACGAAACCACTACTGACATCGATCTCAAAGTCACCGCGGTGCTGCGCATTGATATTGAAAGCTGGAGCGGCAAAGAGAGAAAAGTCGCCGATGATTTCCCTGGCGCGTTCTATTTCAAAGATGTTGTACAACAATTATAAGGAAAGCAGGAAGCCGGGAAGTTTTTTCCTGCTTTCATGGCTTCCTGATAAAAAATCATGTTAACCTGGATACGCGAACACAAATTTGAAGCTCACCTGACCGCCTTCCTGATGATGGTGATTCCCGCGGCGGGGATGATCTTCTCGGCCCGCAACGCAGCGGACAATCTAACATGGGTCTGGTTGATTCTGTTCGTGATGGGAAATCTGCTGGCGATGGTGATTCGGTAGAGAAAATTCACCACAAAGGCACAAAGAGTACAAAGTTTTTCTTTGTTTACACAAAAGAATTCTCTGTGTTCTTCGTGTCTCTGTGGTAAGTTGTTATTTGCCTCAGCCCAAAGTCCGAGGCAAATCTCCACCCCGGGGCCGATGTAGCAACCCCAGTTTACAAGTATGCTTGGGGCAAGTAATTTCACAAAAGGAGTTTCGCAATGTCCCCAAGAATAAGAATATTTACCATTCTCACCACCCTACTGGTACTTTTTAGCAGTCTGGCCTGCGTGACTGTCACCCGCGCCCTGGGCCTCGAAAATGTACCTGATCTACCGATTGCCACCGACAATCAAACCGACAAGCAGCAAGGCTTCAATGATGAGGGCGATTACGAGTATGACGCTGAGGGTCGTCCGATTTTAAGCGGCACGGAAGAAATTCTCGACAGCGAACATTTTCGCATTCACTACACCAGCAAGGGGCGTGATGCAGTCGCCTCGGCCAGCTATGTGGATGAAGTTGCACAGGCGCTGGAGCATGTCTGGAAGGTCGAAATTGATCAATTTGGCTGGGCAGCCCCTCCCCCCGATGATGGCATCGGCGGCGATGACCGCTACGATGTCTATCTACAGGAAATTCTCTGGGATGGCACGTTTGGTTATGTCGAAGGCGGAGAAGATTCGCGCTACCGCAGCGATGGACAGGTGGGCGATAACCCGAACACCGCCGCCGTGGAAGAACGCGCTTCCGCATCGTTCATGGTACTCGATAACGACTACGCCGACCTCGAAGAGTTTGCCATCGAGAACTATACCGTAACAAGTGTTATGCAATCCACGGTGGCCCACGAATTCAATCACGCCATCCAGTTCGGCTACGACGGCGAAGAACCCGCTGATTGGCTATGGGAAGCTACCGCCACCTGGATGCAAGACGAAGTTTACGACGACGTTAACGACGGCATTGAAGACCTGTACGCGGTATTCAAATCGCCAGATTCGTGCCAACTGGCCTATGGCGGCGAAGAACGCGTCGAAGATGAAAATCACTGGTACGGCGAGTGGATTTTCCTGCGCTATATCTCTGAAAATTACGGACATCAGACCGTACGCACCATCTGGGAACAGGCAGCCGCGCTGGATAGCTACGCAGCCCTCGAAGCCGCCCTCAACGCCGCTGGTACAACGCTGGATGAAACCCTGCGCGGCTTCTCGCTTGCCCTGTTGACCCGTGAATTTGAAGAAGGCGCGGCCTACCCCGTACTGCGCCTAGAAAGTACAGCCACTGGCGCCGGCACATTCACCCCCGTAGATGGCGTCGGGCAGATGGCTGCCGATTATATTGAAATTCTCGCCAATGGCGTGGTTACAGTGAAACTGGACGACGACGCGCTCACTCCGCTATTGGTGGGTATCGCTGGCGGGCAGGCGAGTGTCTTCGAGTTCAATGGCGCCCAGGCCAGTGTTGATGCCAGCGCCTTCGATCATCTCTACCTGATCGTGATAAACCCCGAACGCGCCGCAGACGAATACGACTGCTATTTCAGCGAGTACAGCGTAGATATAAGCGCCGGAGGGCAGACCCAACCCGCGGCCGAAACTCTCAGCGCCACCAATTTCTCGGCCCCCGAAGTCGAAGAACTGATGGACCCCGCCGAATACTGGGGCGATGAATACGGCAATTATGAATCCATCGAAGCGCCCGCTGAGTTGACCCCAGCCTACTTGCCCGCGGGCTACGAATTCTACGAAGCCTATCTCATGCAGGCCGCTGAATTCGGTGAAGACGCCTACTGGTACGCCCCCGATGGCGGCGAACTGACCGTGGTCGATTTCTACGGCCCCGGCGATGAAGATTTTATCTCCGTCAGCTCAGCCAGCACCAGCTTTACCAATCTCGACGAGTTTCTCACCGATGCCGATTGGGAACCGCTCGACGAAGAGTGGTTCACCTTCAACAGCGTAGACGTGCTCATCGAAGATGTCAGCGACGAATACGGCCCCTACAGTTACGCCACTTATATCCTCGGCGATCAATTCATCGTCGTGGAGGGAAATCTCAGCGTGGACGAAATGGCAAAAGTTGTTGAAAGTATGTTGAAGTAAGCAAATGCAAAATGCAGAATGATGAATGCAGAATCACACTCATCATTCTGCATTCATCGTTCATCGTTCATCATTCCCCCATGCAAACCCAACTCACCCGCTCACATCTTGCCGTTACGCTCATCTCCGTGGTCATTTTGGCGGCGTTGATCGCAACAGGCTACCTCATCTACCTGCAAACCGATCTCCCTGCGCAATGGGCCGGGGATGAAGCTTATTACATCGCCGAAGATATAACCTGGCTGCTCGAAGATGCGCCCCTAACAATTGAATTTGCAGAAGAATATATCTGGGATGTGGGTTTTGTGCCGGTGGCAGAAAGCTGGAACGAAGACAGCCTGTACTACGAAGACTGGCTGGTAATTCTAGCTCCGGATGGGGGCGTGATTGCCAGTAACGATGCCTGGCGCTACCCTCCAGGGGAATCCCCCGCCCTGAGCCAGCTCCCGGGGTGGGATTCTGAACTCGAAGCCATCGACACCTCCCAAGAAGACCCCGAAAACCTGGTCGCCTACGCCGTTTTTGGCGAAGATCATATTGGGCAGGCGACCATCATCGCCCTGGATGGTGCGCATCTTGGCTGGGTGTACTATCGCATTGGCGGCGTCGGTGCGCCGTATACATCAGGCGAAACCCTCGCCGCTCTGGCGGTGGTGATCCTCGGTTCGGGGCTGATTGCGATCATCGTTTCTGGCTTCACTGGCAGCCGGTTGGCGCGTTCGTTTAGCCTGCGTTTTCAGCGCATGAATCAGGCCAGCGCGGCATTAGCCGCGGGCAACTTGAGCAGCCGCGTAGCCATCGAGGGGGATGATGAAATTGCCCAGGTGGGTGAACAATTCAATCACATGGCCGACCAGATCGGCACGCAAATGCACGATCTGCGCGCCCTGGCCGAGCGCAACGCCATGCTGGCCGAAGAAGCCCGCTCGCTGGCCGCTGTCGAAGAGCGCAGCCGGTTAGCGCGCGAGCTGCATGATGCCCTCAAACAGCAGATTTTTGGCCTCAGCCTGAGCGCCAATGCCGCCCGCCAGTTGCTCGAAAAAGCGCCCGTGCAGGCCGCTGAACGCTTGGCGCAGCTCGAAGAACAGGCGCGCGATATTCATCTCGAAATGGATGCCATCATCAAGCAGTTGCGCCCCGCTTCATTGGGCGACCGGGGACTGGCCTCCGCTCTGAGGCAGTTGACGGCCAAATGGCAGAATCAACACCCGGTTAAAGTCTCGCTCAGCCTGCAAGGAGAACGAGAACTCCCCTTGAGCGTGGAACAGGCTCTTTTCCGCATTTCGCAGGAAGCTTTAAACAATATCGCCAAGCACGCCCAGGCCAGCACCGTGACCATTGAGCTGGTCTACGAAACCGGGCAAATTCGGCTGAACATTAACGATGACGGCATCGGCTTTGACCCGGCCAGCGTGGATGCCACGCTGTCGTTGGGCCTGCGCAGCATGCAGGAGCGCGCCGAGGAAATTGGCGCAACGCTAGAAATTAACAGCCAGGCTAATCAGGGTTGTACGATAAAAGTGCGCGTGTCATCCGTTGCTGTCTGACGCGCCATTCACTATTTTTACAGGAGAACCTCGTGTTCGTAAAAATTTTATTGGTATTTTTATTGGCAACTACATTTGTAAAAGGGCATGCTAAGGATGTTTTTGTCAAACAAGTCAATATCTTCGGCGTGCGCATTCTGGCGACTGAGAACGTCCCCGACGAGAAGTTGCTGCACGCCGCCAGCGTGATGGCCGAATATCTCGACAACGACGAAGACGGCGAGCCGGATAATCCCGCCGTTATGGAAGCGCTGGTTGAAGAAAGAGCAACTTTGGTGATGTTCGTTGACGAGGGCGAAGAACGCAATTTCGACTTTGATGAATTTGTAGAAATAGACGGCAGCGAAGCCTTGCAGCTTCTATTTGCCGAAGAAACACTCCCCGAAGGCTCGCACTACGATGCGTTTGATGCTACGCTCGAAGAAGTGCTGCATCTCATCACGCAATACGGTTACGCGCTCGCCCACCCGGATGTGTTCGGAGAAGAACCGGGCACCGAAATTGCCCTGGCGATGGATACCGCCCGCGGCGGACACCTTCAGGAAATCCCCAACCCCTACCCCGCCGGGGCGTGGTATTCGTATGACGATGAAACCTGCGAATACAACTGCATGATCGCCGAGTATTTCTACTGGGCGCTGACCTCCCTGCTGGGCGCGCAAGATTTCCCCGGGCGGCAGGATGAGATCGGCCACGAGTGGAAATTGAACACCCCTGAAAAACTGGCCGCAACCGACACCGCCATCTACAAACTGCTCACCAACCCCGAATACAGCATCCCCACGCTCTTGCCCGATGGCGTGTATAATGGGGGAGAGCTTGTTATTGAAGATTTTTAACGCAAAGACGCAAGGAAACGAAGGCGCAAAGAAATAATTTAAAAATCTTTGCGTCCTTGCATCTTTGCGCCACCTGTGCCCTTTAGGGTATTGCGTTCGTTTTTCAATATGACTGAAAAAATCACCGTTTTCATCGTGGATGACCACCCCATCGTGCGGCAGGGATTGCGCCAACTATTAGAGATTCAGGACGACCTCGCGGTGGCGGGCGAGGCCGAGGATGGGAATACCGCCATTGAGCGGATTCAGCAAATTTTGCCCGATGTGGTCCTCATGGACTTGGTTATGCCCGGCATGGGCGGCGTGGATGCGACACGCGCCATCCGTGAAGCCAGCCCGCACACGCAGGTGGTCGTACTCACCAGCCATCACGAAGATGCGCTCGTCTTTCCGGCGATCAAGGCCGGGGCGCTGAGTTACCTACTCAAAAGCTCGCTCCCCGACGAAGTTCTCGACGCGGTGCGCGCTGCGGCTCATCGAGAAGCGCGCTTGCACCCGCGCATTGCCAAACGCTTGATGGAAGAAATTTCCGGGGACGCACCCTCATTGGAAAGCCTGACCAGCCGCGAGCTGGAAGTACTCAAGCTCATCGCTCAGGGGCAGGATAATCGTAAAATCGCCGCGTCGCTGGTCGTCAGCGAAAAAACCGTCAAAACCCACGTCAGCAACATCTTCAGCAAACTGCAACTCGCCGATAGGACACAGGCTGCAATTTATGCGTTGAAGCAGCGGATTGTGCCGTTAGACGAGGGTTAAAAGTTACAGGTTGAAGGTTGAAAGTTTGTTGATACCCTTCAACTTTCAACTTTCAACTTTCAACCATTATGAAATTAGCAACCGGCATAGACCTGATCGAGATAGAACGTATCCGCGAATCCATCGCTTGTCATGGGGAAAAGTTCTTAGCGCGCATCTACACCCCGCGCGAGTTGGAAATTTGTGCGGTAGAAGATCAACCGCGGATAAACACAGATAAACACAGATATACAAACGAGAAAAAATCAGCGTCTATCCGCGTTCACGAGTGCCCGAAAGGGTATCCGCGGTTTAGTATCGAATCGCTGGCAGCGCGTTTTGCCGCTAAAGAAGCCGTTGCCAAAGCTCTGGGGACAGGCATCGGCGCGGTCAGTTTTCAGGAAATCGAAATCTTGCGAGACGAAAACCGCGCTCCGGTGTTATATTTGCACGGTGCAGCCCAAGAACTGGCCGAAAAGCTTGGACTGGAAACCTGGTCCATTAGCATAAGCCATACCGAAACGCACGCCATCGCCATGGTCGTAGCAATTGGCGAATAGCCAATTGTATTTTTCCTATTTTTATTTTCACCGCAAAGACACAAAGAAAAATAAAAACTTTCTTCGAGTCTTTGTGTCTTCGTGGTAAGTATTTCGACTTCACATAAATTCATAATAGATTTGGAGAAAATTATGTTGAAAAAAATCGGCAAAATCCTTTTGATCATTCTCGCCGTTCTGGTGGTGCTGGTGACGGCTATTGCCATTATCGGCCCCTCATGGACGCGCAACAAAGCCGAAGAATCCTTCCCCATCATCAACGGAGAGCTGACCGTTGACGGGTTGGAGGCCCCTGTAGATATTTACCGCGATAACGCCGGAATTCCGCACATCTACGCGAGCAGCGAACACGATCTGTTTTTCGCCCAGGGCTATGTCCACGCTCAAGATCGCTTCTGGCAGATGGATTTCTGGCGTCATCAGGGAACGGGTACGCTCTCCGAGATGATGGGTGAATCCACCCTCGATACCGATAAATTCTTGCGCTCGCTGGGCTGGGGGCGCATCGCCGAAGTCGAATACGCCAATATGCCTGCTGAAAAACAAGCCATCTTGCAAGATTATGCCGCCGGGGTAAACGCCTATCTCGCCGATCATAAAGGTACGGCCCTGAGTCTGGAATACGCCTTTTTACCGATCATCAACGCTGATTACGAACCCGACCCCTGGGAGCCGATCCACACCCTGACATGGGCCAAAGCCATGGCCTGGGAGTTGGGTCGCAGCAAATTGAACGGCGAAATCGACTATGCCAAGCTGCTTAAAGACCTGTCGCAAGAGCAAATTGATTTTATTTTCCCCGATTATCCCGAAGACCATCCCTATATTGTCCCAAATCCACATATCACTGGCGCGTCTGCCGCAACCGCACCTGCCAATACAGATATTATCGCCGCACTCTTCCCGGCCCTGCAACAGGCTGGTGAGCGAGTGTCGCTGCTTGGTACTGGCGATTCCAGTGCGATTGGTTCAAATAACTGGGTTATCGCTGGTGAACTCACCGATACCAGAATGCCCCTGCTCGCCAACGATATGCATCTGGGCGTGCAAATGCCTTCGATCTGGTATCTCAACGGGCTGCATTGCGCCCCGGTCAGCGACGATTGCGCCCTTGACGCGGTCGGCTTCTCATTCGCCGGGACTCCGGCCATCGTTGTTGGACACAATGCTCATCACGCCTGGGGCTTCACCAATGTTGGCCCGGATGTTGCCGATCTCTATATCGAGAAGATCAACCCCGAAAACCCGAACCAATATGAATTCCAGGGCGAATGGGTCGATATGGAACTGGTCACCGAGACGATCAACGTCGCCGGGGGCGATCCGGTTGAATTCACCGTGCAAATTACCCGCCACGGCCCGATCATCACCGACACCTACGGCCTGGAAGAATTTCACAACGAAACCGGCGTAGAATTGCCCGAAAACTACGCCCTTTCGCTGCGCTGGGCAGCGCTGGATGCAACCTGCGTGATGTGCGCACTGGTCGATTTCAGCTATGCCGAAAACTGGGGCGAATTCCGTGCCGCGGCCGCTCAATTTGCTGCCCCGGCGCAAAATATCGTCTACGCTGATATTGAAGGTAATATCGGCTACCAGACGCCGGGCAATATTCCCATCCGTGCCGAAGGCCACAGCGGCCTGCACCCCGTACCCGGCTGGACGGGTGATTATGAGTGGGGCGAATATATCGCCTTTGAAGATTTGCCCTTTGCATACAATCCGCCTGAGGGGTATATCGCCACCGCCAATAATGCCGTTGCCGGGCCGGAGTATCCCTATTTAATTGCCAATAAATTCGAGTACGGTTTCCGGGCGCAGCGTATTGTTGAACTGATCGAGGGCGCACCCGGCCCGATTGACGCAGCTTATATCGAAGAAATTCACGCCGACACCACCGATTTACTGGCCCGTGAGTTGTTGCCGATTTTATTAGAACTGCCAGTCAATGAAAATATTGCCGAGTATCACAGACCACTACTTTCCGGTTGGGACTACCGCATGGATATGGATTCTGCTCCCGCACTGATGTACGCCGCATTTTGGAAAAAGGTCATGGCGAAAACCTACCAGGATGACCTGCCCGAATTTTACTGGCCCGAAGGCGGTTCTCGCTGGATGGAAGTCACCCGTCGCCTGTTGAAAGACCCCACCAACGTCTGGTGGGACGACCAAACTACCCCCGAAGTGGAAACGCGTGACGATATTCTGATGCGCGCCTTCGAAGCTGCCGTAGAAGAAGTCAAAGACATCGCCGGAAAAGACCCCGCCGACTGGGCTTGGGGTGACGTACACGGCACAACTTTCGAAAATCAGGTTATGAGCAACTTCCCCTTCATCAGCAATGCCTTCAACCGCGGCCCTTTCCCCACAGCGGGCGGCAACTCCATCGTCAACGCCAACGCCTGGTCTTCACTCGAAGAAGGCTATGGCATTACCTGGCTGGTTTCCGAACGCGCCATCATGGATACCTCCGATTGGCAGGCCTCCACCTGGATCAACACCACCGGGCAATCGGGCCACGCTTATCACCCCCACTATATCGACATGGCCGACCCCTGGCGGCTGGTTAAGTATGTTCCGCAGCACTGGGAACGTGAGTCCGTTGAAGCGGACGCGGAAGGGCATTTGCGATTGACTAATAAATGATGAATGCCAGATAAACGTTAAAAGTTGCACGTTGAAGGTTGAAGGTTGGCAAGTGAACTTTCAACCTTCAATTTTTAACCTTCAACTCTCAACCAACCCCAACGAGAATCAACCCCAGCGACACAATCCCGATGCCTAATAATTTGGGTGTATAACGCGGCTCGCCCTGTATGGTCAGGCCGAGAACTGCCCCAATGGGAATGCTCAACTGCCGGAATGCGGCTACATAACTGACATTGTTCACATACGACATCGCGGCCAGCACCAACCCGTAGGTTGCCATAATCGTCAGCCCCGTAGCCAATCCCAAAACGATTTGCCTGGGGGGTTTCAAAATCTGCCGTAACTGACGACGCTCTGACGGGGAAAGCAGCGTCCCGATCCCCATCATCAACGTTGTGCTGCTAATTTGCAGGGCCATATATAGCAATGTAATCGATTGCACAGATTGTTGAGGCAACAGCCACGCGCGCAACTGCGCCAGGCCATAATCGTCAATCAGGGTGTAGCTTGTTGTGCCAATTGCTGCCACGAAAGCCATGATATAGACGACGCTCAAATATTCGCGCCAGCGCATTCGCTGGAAGCGGGGAAAAGGCAGCATAATGCAACCCACCGTGATGAACAGCATGCCCACCAGACCCAGATTCCCAATCTCGGTTCTGTGTCCCAGCATCAGGCTGAGTCCCGCCACCATCAACACCGGCAGTGAGCGCGCCAGCGGATAGGCCAGCGAGATATCGCCGTTGCGGTAGGCTCCTGCCAATCCCATAAAATAGACCATTTGCGCCAGCCCGGTTGCCAGCACCCCTCCCCAAAACGACAAGGGTAGGATTAACAGCGTTTGGCGATGAAACACCAACACAGGCGACACCACAATTGAAACCATCACCGCGTTCACAAAGAAAAACGCCAACGATGGATTGCGCCGTTTGCTGATAAAGTTCCACAGCGCGTGCATAAAGGCAGAGAGAATAATTAGAACCGCGGCGGTAATGCTCATATAAGATGCCGGTTATACCAGCGCGAAAATGGCATGTCAAGTTGAAAATACGGTTCTTTGGGAATATTCGCCAATTCCTAAAGAACCGAAGATACTCTTAGCGCTTTCTTAGAATTTTGTGCCATAATGTGAGCATGAAAATTCTTGTTGTGGAAGATGAAGCGGGTGTGGCCCAATTTATTGAGCAGGGGCTGCGCGAATCGGGCTATGCCGTGGATGTGGCGCGCGACGGCATGGAAGGTCGTGACTATGCCCTGGCGATTCAATACGATGCGATTGTGCTCGATATTATGCTGCCCCGTATGAATGGGCTGGAAGTATTGCACGAAATCCGTGATCAACGCGTCAAAACTCCGGTGCTGCTGCTCACCGCCCGCGATGGCGTAGACGACCGCGTGCGCGGCCTCGACACTGGGGCTGATGATTATCTGGTCAAACCCTTTGCGTTTTCAGAATTGCTGGCGCGCCTGCGCGCCCTGCTGCGTCGCCCGCCCTTACAGGCAGATACTGTCTTGCGCGCTGCCGATCTCGAAATGGACCTCGCCAAACGCGAAGTACACCGCGCCGATCAACCCATTGAACTCAGCCCGCGCGAGTTTTCACTGCTCGAATTGCTCCTACGGCATCCCAACCAGGCGCTCTCCCGCACACAGATCATCGAGCGCGTCTGGAATTTCGATTTCTACAGCGATACTAATGTTGTGGATGTCTACATCGGCTATCTGCGCCGCAAAATTGACGAACCCTTCGCCCCCCCGCTGATTCAAACTGTGCGCGGGGTAGGCTATAAATTGAACGCAAGCCCCTGAGGGTTTGGCTCATAAGTATTGGTATATTTGCTAACTTTTTTGACGAACAATGGAATGGCTCATATTTGCAAGAAAATTAGTGGACACTTTTAGCCTGTCATTTCGAGCCAGCGGCGAGAAATCCCTGAGAATTAGCGTATATTAATCCCCGCACAGGTGAAAGTTCACGTTTTTTCGCAGGGATTCCTCCCTGCGGTCGGAATGACAGTTGCTGATGGACAAAAAGTGTGTATATTTTTGAACCATCCCGAACACATCTATGAAAATCCTTAAGCTCTCCAAACTACCCATCCGCCTGCGTCTCACGCTCTGGTACGTGCTGCTGATGGCAATTTCTTTTGCTGCCTTCGGCGTAGTTTTATACGCCCGTTTTCAGCATAGTTTGGTTAACACCATCGATGCCTCACTCCAGAATGTTGCCGCGCAAACGCTCGCCACATTCGAAGTGGAGGAAGACCTGCTTGAAAGTGGAAAGCTGCTGCTGGAGCGCACAGACCCGCCGGGAGATGATTTTGCTATCCGGTTGATCTCCGCTGAAAATGAAGTTTGGGATGTGTACGGCGCCGAAGCGGTGGTGTGGACAGCCCTGAACGAGGGTTTTACTACCGAACAGGGCTGGCGCGTGTTCTCCCAGCCCATTATCGATGTGGGCAGCACACCGGTAGGCTGGATTCAGACCGCGCAATCACTGAAAAATGCCAGCGATACGCTGGAAGATTTCCGCAGCCAATTGTACTGGGGAATTCCGCTGATGCTGTTGCTAGCCGGAGTAGGCGGCTATTTTCTGGCCGACCGTGCCTTACACCCCATCGACGAGATCACGCGCACGGCGCACACTATCGAGGCTGGTGATCTCTCACAACGCATCGCCTACGCTGGCCCGCCCGACGAAGTGGGCCGCCTGGCACATACTTTCGATCAGATGCTAGAACGCTTGCAAGCCGCCTTTACCCGCGAGCGGCGTTTTACCGGCGATGCCGCCCACGAGCTGCGCACGCCCCTGACGGCGCTCAAAGGCCAAATTGAGGTCACGCTCGGCAAAGAACGCCAGCCGAAAGAATACCAACGCACGTTGGTCGGACTGGCCGAACAGGTGGATCGCTTGATCCGTTTGAGCAATGCACTGCTCTTTCTCTCGCGCTCGGACCAGGAGAGCGTTTCATGGGAACCCTATTCGCTCAACCTGGGCGATTTGTTACGCGTCATCAGCGAACAAATTGAACCCCTGGCGCAGGAAAAAAATCTACGATTCGAGCGCGATATCCCGGCAATACTGCCGACTTTTGGCGATACCGATCATCTTATTCGTTTGTTTTTAAATTTGCTCGATAATGCGGTTAAATACACCCCCCATGGAGGGCAGATCATACTGCGGGCATACCCGAGTCAAGCCGGGGTACAGGTCACGATTCACAACTCCGGGCCGGGCATCCCCGCCGAGCATCTACCCCACCTATTTGAGCGCTTCTACCGCGTCGAGTCCGACCGATCCAGCCAAAGCGGGGGAACGGGGCTGGGGCTGGCGATTGCCCAAGAAATTGTGCGTCGGCATGGGGGTGAAATCAACGTAAGCAGTGAGCCTCAGCAGGGGGTGATCGTGGTGGTGTATCTCCCTCAATCGTAAAAAAATCTTGACCCGCTGCCCAGGATAGGGTTCATGTTCGGCAACAACTGCCTGAGTAGTTAGAAATTCAGCCCGTCGTACAGCTTTTGCAGTTCACGAGGCTTTCTGTTCCGGGTTATTTCTGAAATTTTATCGTGGGCTTCAACCAGCCGCTGGCTGAGAACAGTGTTCATTTTCACGAGTAACCGGGGTTGCCCCGTGACGAAAACAGCAAAATCATCATTGATGAGTTTGAGTACTTTTGTTGACTGCATCGCGGTAGCAGAAACAGACCAGGGGGCATCGTAAAACAGGGAAATTTCACCAAAATAGCCCCTAGTCCCAACCGTATTCATCGAAACCGACTTGTTGGCATCATCAGTTTCTCGTTCAAGGAGTACTTTTCCAGAGACAACGATAAATAAGGCGCCATCTGCTTCTCCCTGACTAAAAATACGTTCGCCAGCATTATAGAATTTTTCTTCGCAGATATTCGCAAGACTTTGAAATTGCTCTGGCAATAATTCATTGAACGCCGAAACACCGTTCAAAAATTCCACCTTTTCGGAAATCGTTAACATGTGTTTTTTCCTTTCATGAACCTAACAGAATTGTAAGTCCATGATTCGATTATAAACAAGCACAGCCAAACCACAATAGGACTAAGATACTACAAGATATTGAGAAAATTCTTAGTGATTTGTTACTACTTTCTTAGCTCTCTTTTGTAGAATAATTTCAAACTCGAAAACACATGATTGAAAATCAGATATTCATCAAAAGGAGAGTAAGACATGAAAAAATCACTCATTTTCGTCTTATTGGCTGTTTTGCTCACTGCCTGTGGACAAGTTAAAGGGGCCGTCGTTCAAGCCAGCGGCGCTCCCATTGAAGGACTGCCTGGCGGTGAAGAATTTGGTATGACCCGCGAAGAACTCGTCACTAATATCGAGACGGTCGAATCGCAGATTGCGGCCTGTATGCAGGCCGCCGGGTTTGAATATATAGCCGCCGACTACCGCACAGTGCGCCGCGGCATGGTGGCCGATAAATCGCTGCCCGGCATGACCGAGCGGCAATTTATTGCCCAATACGGCTTTGGCATTTCGACACTCTACACTGGCCTGGCCCCGCAACTCTCCGCCGAAACTATCCCTGCAAAAATCGGCCTGGGAGAGCTAAACGTGGCAATTTTCAACAGCCTGGCTCCCACCGACCAGGAAGCCTATAATTTCACTCTTTTCGGCGAGAATATTGATGCCACTTTCGCCGTAGCTCTCGAAATCGAAGATTTCTCCCGCACGAGTGGCTGCACGCGTCAGGCCATCGAGCAGGTTTTCACCGCTGAGCAAATGGCAGCAGGCTACTATAACCCGCTCGACACCATGATCCGCCAAGACCCGCGCATGGCGACCGCCATCACCGAATTTACCGATTGCGTAAACGTTGCCGGATTCGACTACGCCCACCCCGACGACATCGAACCCGATCTGCGCCAACGCCTGGACGAAATTACCGGCGGCCTGCCCGTTGAGGCCCTATCATCCGATGCACTGGCGGCCCTCGAAGAGTTACGCGCCGAAGAAATGGCCCTGGGCATTGTGGCCTTCGACTGCGAGAGCAAAATCATTGACCCCGTTGAAGGCCGCATCGAGCGCGAACTCTACGCCGACCCGCCGAAATAGAACAAGGACTTATGATTGTCTAAAAATAACTTCCGGAAAAATTGGTTCATTCTGTACAAATTGCTGCTTATCTTCCCAAGTCATATTCAGATTGAACCATTTTAGCCAAGAATTTATTCTGGATGTTCACTTAGTTCGATAACAATGAAATTCTTGAGCAAAAAGAAACAAGAAAATCTACCACAAAGACGCGAAGAACAGCTTTTTGGTTTTCTTTATGACTTCGTGTCTTCGTGGTGAATAATTTTTGGCTCTGGCTTATCCGAGTTAGGTCTTCAAATACCTAATCCCTACCCACAAAAAAAAACATGAACCGAAAACAAATCACCACCGCCTTTATCTTACTCGCCGTCGTCATTGCCGCCTCCGCGGGCAGTTGGCTGGCAGGCTCACGCATTCAATCGCCCGCCGAGGCCGCTGCCCGCACCGCGCCGCCCGCCCCCTCGCCAATTCTCGTGCCCATCGAAGAACGCGTCCTCACCGCCGACGTCGTCACCCGCGGCACCGCCCGCTTCGGCCTGCCGCAATCTCTCTCGCTGGCTCCCTCACCACTCAAGGGCGAAATCGGCGTTATCACCACCCTGCCAACCCGCGCCGCTCAACTCAGCGAAGGCGATCTCCTCCTGACGGCCTCCGGGCGGCCGGTTTTCATCCTGCAAGGCGAAACGCCCATTTACCGCGATCTCACACCGGGGATCAATGGAGAAGATGTGCTGCAACTGGAAAGCGGACTCGCCCGCCTGGGCTTTGATCCTGGCCCCGTAGATGGCCTGTTCGACGAGCAGACTGGGCTTGCGGTGGGCGTGTGGTATTCCCAGAGCGGATTCACCCCCTTTGGCCCCACCGCCGAGCAGCTCGCCCAAATCCGCGAGTTGGAAGATGCCCTGGCCGCTGCGACTAATGAGAAACTGACCGCCGAAGAAATCGCCGCCGCCGCGCCCCTGGCGGTAGAAGCCGCCCGCGCCCAGGCCGTAGGCGAACCTGCCACCGTCGCCGCTTATATCATCCAGACCGCGCTCGACGAGCAAGCCGCCGCCGAGCGCGAGGCCCAACGCCTGGGCAAAACCGCTGCGCGCCTCGCCGCCGATCTGGAATCTGCACAGGCCCAAACCGGCCTGCAAGTCCCCGCCGACGAGTTGATCTTCGTCTCGGCGCTGCCCGTGCGGGTTGAGGCCAACGAAGCCGCTATCGGCGACGAAGCCGTCGGCCCGATGGTGCTGGTGACCAACAACCAACTGGCAATCGACTCATCCCTGCCGCTCGAAGAAGCCCCACTGGTCAAGCCCGGCATGGAAGTCGCCATTGACGAACCCGATTTGGGCATCGCCGCCACCGGCCTCGTCGAACGTGTCGCCAACATCCCAGGCACCGAGGGCGTAGACGGCTTTCACGTTTACTTTGAAGTCATCGTAGACGAAACCCCTCTCACCCTGGATGGTTTCTCGCTGCGCCTGACCATCCCGGTCGAATCGACTGGCGGCGCGGTCATTGTGGTGCCGCTCAGCGCCCTGAGCCTGGCCCCGGATGGCTCCTCGCGCGTCCAGGTGCAGGTAAATGGCGCGCTAGAATATATCACCGTCACCCCCGGTCTTTCGGCAGACGGCTTCGTCGAAATCACCCCCGTGGATGGCGAGATTCAGCCTGGCCAGCTTGTCGTGATCGGGTTTGAATAATTCTCAGGTGACAGTCACTTCGTAAGTGATTGTCACCAAATGTGCCTATTATAAATGTCTACTATTCTAGAATTAACCAATATCAGCCGACAATTCGGCAACGGCGCAGTCGTGCAGGCGCTATCCAATATTAACCTGTGCGTAGGTGCGGGCGAATGGCTGGCAATCACCGGGCCTTCTGGGGCAGGGAAATCTACCCTGCTGAAAATTCTCGGCTGCCTCGACCGTCCCAGCGAAGGTCAGTTTCTTTTCGAGGGGGTGGATACCGCCACCCTGAGCGACAACCAGCGCGCCGGTTTGCGTTCCCGTCGCATTGGGTTCGTCTTTCAATCGTTTCATCTACTGCCCTATCGCTCGGTGCTGGAAAACGTCATGCTGGCCGAAGTCTACCGCCAACAGCCGCGCGAGGGTCGCCGCGCGCGTGCGATGGCCGCGCTGGAACGCGTCGGCCTGGGGCATCGGGTCGATTTTCTGCCCCCCAAGCTCTCTGGCGGCGAGCGTCAGCGCGTGGCTATCGCACGCGCGCTGATGGGCAAACCCGGCCTGCTGCTGTGCGACGAACCCACCGGAAACCTGGATTCAAAATCCGCGGCTTCGTTACTCGATCTCTTCGACGAACTCAACCAGCAAGGCCTCACCCTGGTCGTTGTCACCCACGACGAAAACGTCGCCAACCGCGCCGCCCGCCGGGTGCACATCATTGATGGGAAACTCAACAATATGTCATTGCGAGCGCCAGCGAAGCAATCCCCTTCTTCGGATATAGGCGATTGCTCACCTGTACCTGACACTACAGGTGCAAGTGTCGGCGAAAGTGTACCGCCTCGCAATGACACAGCCCCCCGCGCCTCCGGTATCACCCTCAAAGACCTATTCAGCGAGGCAATTGCCGGGATGTTCGCCCGTCCCGGGCGCATGTTCCTCACCATTCTGGGCGTTGTAATCGGGCTGACGGCATTGGTCGCCACTTTGGGTTTATCACGCACCGCCAGCAACCGCATTATCAGCCAGTTCGATGAACTCGCCGCCACGCAGATCACCGTCAATGCCAAATCCACCGTCACGGGCGTGGACCCGCGCGCCATGCCCTGGGATGCACCCGCCCGCCTGGAGCGGCTCAATGGCGTGGTGGCTGTTGGCAATATGAGCGAAGTGGATATCGGCGACGCGCTAGTCAGCGCTTCACCGGTCAAAGACCCCCAGGCCCAAACCGCCTTCAAGATGAGCGTTATCGCGGCTTCGCCGGGGCTGTATCCGTCCGTGCGGGCCGAGATGGCCGCCGGGCGCTTCCCCGATCTGGGCCACTCGCAACGCGCCGACCGGGTGGCTCTGCTGGGACCGATTGCCGCGCAGCGTCTGGGCATCGTCGGGCTGGAGCAATTGCCCGCTATCGCTATTGGCGATCATATTTATCTGGTCGTAGGGATTTTGCAGGATGTCGCCCGTCAGCCAGATTTGCTCGGCGCGGTGATTTTGCCCGAAGGCACGGCTCAGCGTGATTTTGGTCTGGCCGGGCCGGGGATGGTGGTCATCGAAACGCGCATTGGCGCGGCCTCGCTGATTGCGCGTCAGATTCCCCTGGCCTTGCGCCCGGATAATACCACCGTCCTGAAGGTCGAGTATCCCCCCGAACCCGCGCGCGTGCGCGACTCCGTGCAAAACGACCTGAACGTGATGTTCCTGCTGCTCGGCGGCCTATCGCTCATCGTTGGGGCAATCGGCATCGGCAACATCACCCTTGTATCCGTGATCGAGCGCACCGGCGAGATCGGCCTGCGGCGCGCTATCGGTGCCACGCGCACCCATATCGCGGCGCAATTCCTTGTAGAAACTTCGGCGATGGGCATTGTCGGCGGACTGCTGGGAGCCAGCCTGGGCGTGTTCATCGTGGTTGGCGTTTCCGCCATTCAGGTGTGGACGCCGGTATTAGACCCATCCGCTCCCTTTGCTACCCCCATCATCGGCGCACTGATCGGCCTGCTCTCCGGGGCGTACCCGGCCCTGCGCGCCGCCAACCTGGAGCCCGCAGAAGCGTTTCGGAATTAGCGGTCTACAATTGCAAGTTGAAGGTTGAAAATTACAGGTTTGGATTGACGAACTTTCAACCTTCAACCCATAACTTTCAACCCTTTTTCAGCAAATTAATCACTTCTGCCGGATGCCGCCCTTGACGGATGAGGGCGGCCATCGTTTTCATGGGGGTATCAATATGTGTGAAAAAGTGCTTGTAGCCTTCGCACAGATAATTCAGTCCCGGTTCGCCACCCGGCGTACGCAAAATGCGGTTCTTGGGGCAGCCGCCATGACAGGCAAAACGCACCGCGCAATTTTGGCAGTAGCGCGGTAATTTTTCCAACTTATCACGACCAAATTTCGCCAGCTGCGGGGAAGCCACCAACGCTGACAAATCGGTTTCAACCATATTCCCCAACAAAAACTTCGGCTCGACATAATGGTCACAGGCATACACATCGCCGTTGTGCTCTAACGCCAGGGCTGTGCCGCATATCGGGGCAAAAATGCACAGACTTCCCGGATGCCCCAACCACGCCCCCAGCGCCGCATCAAAAATTTGTACATACACACGATCCACATCGCGGCGCACCCACTCGTCGAAAATTACCGTCAAAAATTCGCCATATTGCCGCCCGCCCACCGAACGCTTCGTCACTTTGCGGCCTTGTTGGTAGCCGGTTTCGTTATCTCGCTCCACAATGGGGATGAACTGCATAAACGCTGATTTAACTTCATCTCTGAGAAAATGATACACATCCAGCGGATATTCGACATTCAGGGCATGGATTGTAGTGAGGGTGTTGAACTCGACTTTGTGTTCCTGCAAAAGATGCAGGCCGCACATGACTCGCTCGAAGGTGGGTTGTCCGCCCTTATCTTTACGATAACCGTCGTGGATTTGCCGCGGACCATCGAGACTCAACCCGATGAGGAACTTGTTATCCCCGAAGAATTTGCACCACTCGGCGTTGAGCGTGACCCCGTTGGTTTGCAGTGCGTTATGAATTTTCATCCCAGGCCGGGCATATTTCTTCTGAAAGTGCAGCGCCCGCTCAAAGAATTCCAGGCCCATCAGCGTTGGCTCCCCCCCCTGCCATGAAAATGTCACCTCAGGGACGCGTTGAGACTCAATAAACTGGCGTGTATATTTTTCCAGCACGTCATCCCCCATGCGAAAATCGCTTCCCGGATACAACTTTTCCTTCGACAAAAAATAGCAATAGGCGCAATCCAGATTACAAATTGCGCCACGCGGTTTTGCCATGAGATGAAACACGGGGGGCGGAGAAATATTCATACTTTAATGCTATTTAACCACAAAGGACACGAAGGAACACAAAAATTTTTCTTTGTGTCTCTTTGTGTCCTTTGTGGTTTAGTTTGTGACTACTCAGCCTCGAACAAAAAGAGGCCGAAAAAAGGGGTGTGCGTGGGGGCGTATGCCCCCACGCACACCCCTTTTTTCGGAATTCTCCCTGCGGAGACGTTAGCCTGAGCAGTTACTATAGTTTTTAATACTAATCCGTCACAACTTTGGCTTCGGCTTTCGCCTTGACAGCTTTGCGGGCTTTGAAATACTCCATCACAGGGGGGATAAACGATATAAAGATGATGGCGAAAATCACCAACTCAAAATTTTTCTTCACAAAGGGCAAATTGCCAAAGAAAAAGCCCATAAAGATGAACAGATTGACCCAAATGATGCCGCCAATGATATTGTACGAGATGAACTTGCCATAGCTCATCTTGCCAACACCAGCCACGAAGGGCGCAAAGGTGCGGATAATGGGCACAAAACGCGCCAGAATAATGGTCTTGCCGCCGTGCTTCTCGTAGAATTCATGGGTTTGATCCATATATTCTTTTTTCAGCCAGCGAATATTACCACTAAAGGCGCGCTCGCCGATATAGTGACCGATCCAGTAATTTACAGTATCACCCAGGATGGCGGCAATGCACAACAGGATCACAAGAGTAATCGGGTTGAGCGCGCCGAGGGCGGCAAAACTTCCCGCCGCAAAGAGCAGCGAATCGCCGGGCAAAAAGGGGGTCACCACAAAGCCGGTTTCCATGAAGATAATCAGAAACAGGATCGCATAGGTCCAGGTTCCGTACTGCAAAATGATGGCGCTGAGATGCTCATCGAGATGCAGTATAAAGTCAATCAAAAAGTTAATTATTTCCATATTTTCAATCCTTTATTTAAGATGCGGGCGGGATTATACCGGCTTAACGTTAAAAGTTGAAGGTTGAAAGTGTACGGATAACTTTCAACCTTCAACCTGAAACTTTCAACGTTTAGTTTTCGTCGATCATAATTGTGATGATCTTGTCACCCTCAGGAAGTTCGCCACCCTGTGAAGGATCACGAGGGGTTAGGCTTTCGAGCACATCCATACCTTCGAGCACTTCGCCAAAGATAGTGTAGCCGCCGTTGAGGTGTTCGGCTGCCCCGTAGGTGATGAAGAACTGGCTGCCATTGGTATCCGGGCCAGAATTTGCCATCGCCACCAGGCCAGCGCGATCAAAACTCAGGTCATCACTGATTTCGTTGGCAAAGGCATAGCCAGGGCCGCCCATTCCGGTTCCGGTGGGGTCGCCGCCTTGCGCCATGAAGCCGGGAAGCACGCGGTGGAAAGGAGCATCGTCGAACCAGCCTTCTTGCGCCAAAAAGACGAAGCTGTTCACCGTCTGCGGAGCCACATCGGGGAAGAGTTCGATTACGATATCGCCGCGTTCGGTCTCTATGGTGGCGGTGTAGGCCTTAAGCGGATCAATCACCGCCGGTGGACATTCGGTGTATTGTCTCTCAGGCAGAGTGTGCAGGTTGAGCGTAGCCTCAACACTGGCAGAATCGAGCGGGCCATTATACGGATTGTCATTGATCACAAAAAATGGCGTGCCGGGCAAGCCCATCTGTTGGCCGAGTTGCCAGGTATTTTCGGCGAAGGCCACAATTTCTTGGCTAGTCAGATCAACTTCAAATTGGTCTGCATCCAGCCCAAGGGATTCGGTGTTTTCGATCAGATAAGCCTGAAATTCTGCAACACTGAGTTCACTCCATTCGGGGGCATTTGCGTACAGGAATTCGTGCATCTCCCAGAATTTATCTTGCAGGCCAGCCGCTTCAGCCGCTTGTGCGGCGAGCAGGGCTTTATCGTGGATGGAGGCCAACGGGAAATGACGGTAAATAATACGAACATCTTCGGGAAAGTCAACTTTGAGTTGCGCCAACACGGGCGCAATTTCGGCACAGTATGGTCATTGGAAATCGCCGTACTCAACAATGGTAAGGGCGGCGGTTTCAGGGCCATAGACCCAGTCTCTCTCGGTGACACCGAAGAGTTGAGCGTATTCTTCGGGTGCATCCAGCGCGGCGCTGACCAGGGTACATACGCTGGTAAATTCTCCGGGAACGGATTCTGCTGCGGCTTCAGTGGCTACAGGCTCTACGATGGATTCCACTTTGGATGCAGCATCCGCCACGGCAACAGGAGCCTCTTCGAGCGAGGCTTGAGTCTCCCCGCTGCAGGCGGCCAGCATCAGTGGCAATATCAATAAGGGTACGAGTAATTTTTTGAGCATAGTTTCTCCTTTTTGCTCTCACCCTAACCCGCTCCCAGTGGGAGCGGGTTAGGGTGAGTTTTTTTTTAGTCTACTAACATTTCCAACTGTTCAAAACTCCAAATCCATGAAATACGAAAAAGGAAGTCGTTGAGCGAATTGCTTTGGGCGCGCAACTGGCGCACAGTATCGCCGACGGGGTTTTCAGCGGCTCCGGCAGCTCCGCCTGGGAGATCGGCATAAGCTCCGTGGAAGGCAAACCAGGCTTGGTTGAGCTTGCGGATGCTATAGCCATTTTCGAGAAAAATCTGGCGGCGGGCTTCCATATAGGCTTCAGCCGCTTCGATATTGCCCTCAGCGAGCATCGCATCGGCGGTGAGACGGGTTTCGTGCATCTCAGCGCGGTAATCGAATGCGGGAGGGGCTTCACTTTCGGGAGCGCCTGTATCGGTGGGTGCGCTTTCGGATTGCGGCTCTGGCGGGGGCGGCACCCTTTCGGGGTAAAAGCGTTCAATCAATCGGGCGCCAATTTCTTTGCCCGCCAGGCTGGCCGTGGTTTCGTTGATCGTGCGCAATTGATTATCTTTCATATAGCTCAGTCCCAGCGGGCGCAGGGTGAGGTAATTATGCGCCCACTCGTGAGCGACGACTTCAAACATCCAGTTGATATTGGTGGTTTGTTGCACCATCGTCGGGTACATGCCTACGCCGCCAATATTAACCACCACCGTCGAAACATTCAGCGCAGCATCCACCTGTGCTTCCAATGATACTCGTTGATCCACGGTCAGATTCGGATCCAGCGAAATATCTTCATCCTGACGAATGACATCCCGCGGCGAGACGATCAGCGCCAGCGGCAGGGGCGTAACATGATAAAGTACCGGCGGAATCGGCTGCCCGCCAAAACCCAGACCGAGTTCGGCGGTCACGGTGCTGAGTTGGGCTTGCACAATCGCTTCGGCCAGTGGCGCGAGCTGCTGACGTTGTTGATAGAGTTGATCCAACTCACCGCGGGTAAATTGCGCTGCGATTTTGGGATGAATAATCTCTGGGCTGATGTAGTAGGCATCGAGATCACGCTCCAGTTGCTGGATGCGGTCAATCAGCTCAAAGTAATCGATCACGACCTGGTGCTGGTCGGCGGACGAGAGGTAGTTCGCGGCGCCCAAACCGGTCTGAGCCAATTTAATTTGAACTGCATCCAGTGTCCAGGTAATATAGTCAAATTCCGTATGACGGGTAAAAGCGCGCACTTTCTCAGTCTGGTCGCCAACTTCGGGTACACTGCGTACCAAAAGAAAAACGAGTGCCAAGATAAGCAATACAACCCGAAACAAACGCCAAATAGAGCGTAACTTTACCCGCATAACGGGCACGATTGTATCATGCAGAGTTTAGAGATAGATGATAAACTTTTTAAACTCCTCACCCCTCGCCCTCTCCTAAAGAGAGAGGTTGCTAAGCGAATAGATACAAACCCTCTCCCTATGGGAGAGGGACAGGGTGAGGGTAATTCATTCCTATGAGAAGAGTTGCAATTATCGGGATCGGGCAAACCCCGGTCGCGGAACACTGGACAAAATCACTCAAAGAACTGGCCGGGGAGGCGATTCTCGCTGCGTTGGCAGATGCAGCTATGCCCGCCGTGGATGCTTTGTATGTTGGCAATATGCTCTCTGGCCTGCTCGAGCGGCAGGAGCATCTCGGTACCTGGATCGCCGATTGGGTGGGAATGCGCGGCATTGAAGCCTTCAAGGTAGAAGCTGCCTGCGGGTCGGGCGCGGCTGCCTTTCGCATGGGGCTGATGGCTGTGGCCTCAGGCCAGGTCAACAGCGCCGTAGTTATCGGCGCAGAAAAGATGACCGATGCCCTGCCCATAGAAGCTACCGCCGGGCTGGCAACTGCCGCCGATGCCGATTACGAAATTATCCACGGGCTATCGTTCATCAGCCTGAATGCGCTTATCATGCGCCGCTATATGCACGAATATGGCTGGCAGCACGCCGATTTTGCTCCCTTTTCGATCAACGCCCATGCCAATGCGCTGCACAACCCCAATGCCCGCTTGCATATCCCCTTGAACCACGAAAAATATCTCGAGGCGCGCATGGTTTCCGATCCTATCAATCTGATGGATTCATCCGCGATTGGCGACGGAGCCGCAGCCGTTGTGCTTATGCCTGTCGAAATGGCTCCACACACTGCTATCCGCGTGATTGGCTCCGGGGCGGCCACCGATACACTCGCCATTCACGATCGACGCGATGCGTTGTGGCTCACTGCCGCCGAAAAATCATCCCGGCAGGCCTACACACAGGCTGGTATCGGCCCCAACGAGATTGACCTGTTCGAATTGCACGATGCTTTTTCAATTATGTCCGCCCTGTCGCTGGAGGCTTGCGGTTTTGCCGAGCGCGGACAAGGCCCCCGCCTGGGGCTGGAAGGCGAAATCGTCATCGGGGGGCGTATCCCCATTACCACCCGCGGCGGATTGAAAGCCCGCGGCCATCCTGTTGGCGCTACCGGCATATACCAGATCGTTGAGGTTGTCGAGCAATTGCGCGGTCAGGCGGCTGGCTCACAGGTGCAGGATGCTAAAATCGGCATGGCGCAGAATATCGGCGGCAGTGGAGCGACGATTTTGACACATATTTTTGAAGTAGCGTGAATCTGATTCCCTCCCTCACCCCCGACAGTAGCCTGACTCCCTCGGGAGTTGGCGCGTGGAAACTCAAACTCCCTCCTGGCCCTGCGGGAAGCTATCGTCTGGCGCAGCTCGATGATTATAGTGCCCTCACACGCAAAAACTTCCCCTGGCAGCCGCCGCTACAAATGCGCCTGCGCGCAAAAGTCTCCGATCTGAAAATCCCTGGCACCTGGGGGTTCGGCTTCTGGAATGACCCCTTTAGCCTGTCTTTTGGTTTTGGCGGTGGACAAAGGCGTTTGCCTGCACTCCCCAACGCGGCCTGGTTCTTCTACGCTTCGGCGCAGAACTATCTCTCCCTGCGCGACGACCTGCCCGCACAAGGATTATTAGCCGCTACCTTCCGCTCTCCGCACTGGCCCGCAGCACTGTTGGGGCTGGGGCTTCCGGCGTTACCATTCCTGGCGCTCACCCCCACGGCTCGGTTATTGCGCAAACTGGCAAGCCGCCTCATCCATCAGGATGCTGCCCGTCTCCCTCTGGATACAACCCAATGGCACAGTTACGGCATTCATTGGCATACAGAGTTCATCCAGTTCTTTGTGGATGATATTGTGATCTTCGAAACACCGGTGGTGCCCCAAGCCCCACTGGGATTCGTCTTGTGGATCGATAATCAATATGCGGCTTTTCCACCGCATGGGAAATTATCTTATGGTACACTAACATTCAATAAGAGTTCCCGGCTCGACATCCACGATTTAGCAATCTACCCCACAAAATAACCAGTTCGCTTGAAAGTAACAAAATATGGCTGCCACTTCGGATTTCGCCAAGAACAAGGGGCATCTAAGTTCCCTGATGAGGCTTTTTCAGGAATTGGAGCGAGCGCGCAGCCATCAGGATGTAGCGAATGCCCTGTTACGCGAAATACAAACTCAGTTTGGCTATAATAATGTCTGGATTTATGTGCTGAGCGAAGAAAGGGAATACGCTCAACTTCTGACTTGCGCCGGGAAAAAAGCCGAAGAATTTGGTTCACGGGTAAGTGAGTTCAAAATAGCTGGCGATGCCTGGAATGAGGAGATTACACAAGGCGATCATATCTGCATTGCCGAAGATGCACGCACAGATCCCCGCACGAACAAAGACATCGTTTCCGCTTTAGGAAATCGGACCATCATCAATGTGCCAGTATATTTGGAACATCAGCGTCTAGGCGCCATCGCAACGGGGACATTTGGGGAAGAAGGGGTGCGGGTTCCAACACAGGCAGAAATTGAATATTTAGAAACCATGGCGCGGCATGTGGCGGTTGTAGTTGACCGAATTCAATTCCTGGAAGAGCGCGAACGTGTTGAGCTTGAACTACGTCAATATCAGGAACATCTGAAGCTATTAGTTCGAGAGCGTACCGAAGAACTTCAAAAACTGGTCAATATGATGGCTGGGCGCGAAGTTCGGATGGCTGAGTTAAAAAAGACGGTAAAGAAATTACGCTCACAACTGATCAAGGCGGGACTCTCTCCGGTGGCAGATGATCCCCTCAAAGAGCAAGAAAAAAAGAGTACCTTTTTGTGAGTTTGTTTTTTTAAAGATAGTATCCCCAAATAATAATTAATAGTTAAAATAGTCGTCTTAGTAGGGGCTGGGGATATGTGGATAAGTTTTTAGTGGGTCGGGAATTACGCCATATATACCATAAAATTAATTGACCGTCCGATATCCGGGGGAAATGCCAGTCAATTTTCTCCCCAACGGTGATGGGGAGAAAACGCGAACAACCGCAATAGATTTTAGCGAGAATCAGGCTTTCTGTAGATATGGTTTCCTAAAAATAGTCCCACCCAGATATGGGGGTTCGCTATCAATCCTGCTACACATAGTTAGAACGAGTTTTCAACATAAAAGACCACTTCTCCACAGTTTTTTGCGAGTTATCCACAGCTTTGGGGGGTAAATACGATCTGCGCTTGAAATACATCCCCCCATATCTGGCAGAATATGTTCTCAATATAGCGCGTTTTTGCCTTTACCGCGTAATTTATTTGACTCCTCCGAAGGCGGGAGTATAATCTCCAATTCTATGATGATATTTGAAAAACTTCGCAACGCACTGGGTGCATATATTGACCGTGTGCGTTTATTTCGACCCAATGCACGCTTGTTTTTGCTGAATGTGATCCTCACTGGCATTTCGATGGGCGTGTTCCGATTGCTGTTCAATTTTTATGTGCTCAGCCTGGGTTTTGATGAGTCGTTGGTTGGGCGTTTGATCAGTGTTTCGAGTACCACCGCTTTGCTTTCTGCGCTGCCCATGGGTTATCTGGCTGATATTTTTGGGCGTAAATACTCGCTGGTTTTGGGTGGTTTGTTAACGGCTTTTTCAGTGGCGGGGGTTGTTATCTGGCCGACGGAGCCTTCGTTATACGCCATGAATATCTTTTCCGGGCTGGGGCAGGGGTTGTGGGGAATCACCATGTCGCCGTTTTTAATGGAAAATAGCGGCGAGCAGGAGCGCACCTATTTATTCAGTTTTAGCCAGGGTTTGCAGATGCTTTCGGCATTTTTTGGCAATGCCATCGGCGGCTATCTGCCAGGGTTGTTGGGGCGCCAATTGGGTGCAGCCGCGACCAGCAGCGCGGCCTATGGCTGGTCTTTGCTGGTCGTGGCAGCCACTTTTGCATTGGGGATTGCGCCGTTATTTTTGCTGCGCCGTCAGCGTTTGGAGAGCGATCAGCGTTCGGTCTTTGCACCGATAAAATACGCTGTAGAGAATCCGGCATTGCTGGGCAAGCTGATTATGCCTTTGCTGATCACCTCAATTGGGGCTGGATTGGTGATGCCGTTTATGAATGTTTTCTATCGGGTGGTGCACCATCAGCCCGACCCGGTGATTGGCAATCTTTTCGCCTGGGGATCGCTGGCGATGGGCGTTGGCTTGTTGATTGCGCCGCCGCTGGCCGATCGTTTTGGCAAAATTCCTGTTGTGGTGGTCACGCAAGGCTTGTCGGTGCCTCTTTTGGCGCTGCTTGGCTTTTCTCCGTGGTTCTGGGTCAGCGCAGGAGCTTATTATTTCCGTTTAGCGTTGATGAATATGAGCACCCCGGTTTATCAGACCTTTGTAATGGAGCGCGTCGATGCCTCCGCCCGCGGCACAGTAGCCAGCCTTTCGAGCATGGCCTGGAGTTTTGGTTGGGCGCTCAGTCCGGCGCTTAGTGGCTATTTACAGGTGCATTACGGCTTCGGCCCGGCCTTCGCCATCACCATTACACTGTATACGATTGCTATCAGTATGTACTGGGCGTTTTTCTGGCGCAAGCAACCGATGGCAGAATAATCGCCAAGGCTTACGCAAAATGATGAAAAATATACCGAAAATAGGGGTGTGTAGGGCGCGGAGCACCCCACACACCCCTATTTTCGGGCTTTCTTTTGCGAAAGTGTGTAAGTCCTGATCACGTTAAAATAATTCGACTCCCCTACTTACAATAAATCCATCTTCGGTCGATACTGCAGCGCCTCGGCCAGATTTGTAGTCTGGATATTCGCTTCTCCGGCCAGATCAGCAATCGTGCGCGCCAGCTTGAGTACGCGATGATAAGCGCGCGCCGAAAGCTGTAATTGCTGCATGGCCGTTTTCAGCAGCGCGCTGCCTGCCGCGTCGAGTTGGCAATACAGGCGCAAATCCGCCGGGCGCATATCTGCGTTACACAAAATCCCCCCCGTCGACTCGTTGAATCGCACCCTTTGGTGTTCCCGCGCTGCCTCTACACGCGCCTGGATCGTCGCCGAATCTTCCCCCAGACGATCGTCGCTGAGTTTTTCGTACTCGACACGCGGCACCTCGATGTGGATGTCAATGCGGTCGAGCATCGGCCCGGAGATGCGCTTTTGGTAACGGGTGATGACCTGGTTCGAGCAGGTACACTCTTTGATGGAATCGCCCGCGTAGCCACACGGGCATGGATTCATGGCCGCAATCAGTTGAAAATTAGCCGGGAAGGTCAGTGAGCCTTGCGCCCGTGAGATTGTGACATGCTTATCTTCGAGGGGCTGGCGCATGACTTCGAGTACGCGGCTACCAAATTCGGGAAACTCATCGAGAAAGAGTACGCCGCGGTGTGCCAGCGAAATTTCCCCCGGCGAGGGCCAGTTGCCGCCGCCCACCAACCCGGCGTGCGAGATGGTATGATGCGGTGCACGGAATGGCCGCTGTTGGATGAGCGGTACATCGGCTGGGAGTTGATCGGCGATAGAGTAGATGCGGGTGACATCCAGGGCTTCGTCGATGCTCATGTGGGGCAGGACCCCAGGCAGGGCGCGCGCCAACAAGGTTTTACCAGACCCCGGAGGCCCAACCATCAGAAGATTATGCCCCCCGGCTGCGGAAACTTCGAGGGCGCGTTTGACCTGCTCTTGCCCTTTGACTTCTTTAAAATCGGTGATGGGGATGATGTTGGCGCTCCCCTCGGAGGCAGAATCCATGTTCGGGGATAACTGCACCCCACCTGTGAAGTGGTCCCGCAGTGCCGTCAGCGAGGGAACAGGAATCACATCCATATCCGGGATCAGCGCGGCTTCTGGTGCATCCACCTCGGGAACAAATATCCGTTTAAAGCCTTCTGCGCGTGCTAAAGCGGCCATCGGTAAAACCCCGCGCACATGACGTACACTCCCATCCAGCGAGAGCTCGCCGATCATCATGGCCTTCTCAACAGCCTGCGCTGGAATTTGGCGGCTGGCGACCAGTACCCCCACCGCAATCGGTAGATCGTAAGCTGGGCCTGCCTTGCGCACTGAAGCCGGAGCCAGATTAACAGTAAGTCGCTTGCGCGGGAATTCCAGCCCTGAGTTTTTGATGGCAGCCTGGACGCGCTCGCGGCTTTCTTGCACGGCGGCATCGGGCAGGCCGACGATGGTGATATGCGGCATCCCACGGCTGGCATCCACTTCCACTTCGACGACCACGCCATCCAAACCAATTACAGCGCAAGAAAATATTCGTGCAAGCATGGCTACAGTTTAGATGTTGGGCGTCCGAATGTCAATAGCAGGTTGCAATTTCGGAACAAAATGCAATTTGATTTAATTAATCCCTCCGAGATTTTCAAAATCTCGGAGGGATGTGGTTTCATTTGTGCTAAAATACAACTACCATGCAAGCACAACAACCCCCACGCAACCCTGTTACGCAACGGACGCACCGCAAAGAAAGCCTGTGGCAAATTTGGCTGCCACTCTCCCTGGGCGTTTTGATGATCCTTGGGCTGGCGGTCTGGTCGCTGATTGTGGCCGCTGGCGGCGGCAATGTCAGTCAGCCCGCCGATGCTTCGCTGATACTTGTGCTATGTCCGTCGATCTTGATGGCTGTAATCCCCCTGGCGCTGGTGGGTGGGTTGGCCTATGGCACAGGCTATTTGGTGAAGATACTGCCTCCCAAAATGTTAATAGTGCAATACTTCTTCACCCGTATCGAAGAAGGCACGCATCGTGCAGCCGACAAACTGGCCGAACCTTCCCTGAAACTGGGTAGTTTTTCAGCCGCCTGGCGCGCTTTCCGCTCGGTTTTCAAAAAATAGCTAATTTAAATTTCCAGAAAGAAGCCAGGAAATCAGGAAAAAACTTGTGGCTGCCTGTTTTCTACATAGATATTTGATAATTGTCTAAGGGCAAAAAATGCAATGACTACTCCAAATTCAACCCCTGAATCCAATCCAAAATCCAAAATCCTGCTCATCGGCGCGCTCATCGGGGCGCTGACGGGTCTTGGAGCGGCTCATTTACTGCTCCAACGTGCCGAAGACGAAGGCCTGAATTTGAGCGCCGGTGAAGGCGTAAAACTGGGCGTTACCGTCTTTAGCTTTTTGCGCCAGATCACCCAACTGGGCTAAATTTATGCGCTCGCTGGCGGAATTGAAATGTGTTCCTTGCCGCGGCGGGGAACCGGCGCTTTCGGAACGGGAGATCAAGGAACTCCACCGTTTATTGCCAGAATGGCAAGTTGTGGAGCGGGAAGGAATCCAGCGGTTGGCGCGAGATTTCAAGTTTGGGGATTTTGCCCAGGCATTGGCCTTCACCAACCAGATTGGCGAACTTGCCGAAACAGAGGATCACCACCCGGCGCTGTTGACAGAGTGGGGGCGTGTTACTGTAACCTGGTGGACTCACGTAATTGGAGGATTGCACCGCAACGATTTCATCATGGCTGCGCGTTGCAGTCAAGCGTATTCGTAGGCCTTTCGCGTTCGCTGTTTAGGATGGCCTTTCCCCAAAATACTGATAATAAGTCACTTCGATATTGGCATTAAACAACTTGCGCACGCGGTCGGGTCGGGCGCGCTTGAAATAATCGGGGAATTTTTTGTCGCCGGTCAGTATATAGATTGACCAGCCTGTTTTCTTCTTGAAAGTCTTGTGTAATGAAATATATATCTGGTTGAGTTCCTGGAATGCCCCCATTTTGACACCATAGGGTGGATTAGAGATGAGGATGCCATTGGGCTTATCAATCCATAAATCTTTGATGTCTTTTTGCTCGAAGACAATATTTTTCCCTACTCCGGCTTTTTTGGCATTTACCTTGCTCGCCCGGATGGCTTCTTCGTCAATATCGTAGCCGAAGATTTGCAATTCGCTTTCCTGATCCATCGCTGAACGCGCCGCGTTGCGCGCCCGCACCCATGCCACATGCGGAATCCCCGGCCAGCGCTCGGATGCAAATTTACGGTTGAGGCCGGGCGCCATATTGCGGGCGATCATGGCGGCTTCAATCAAAATCGTCCCGGAGCCACACATGGGGTCTATCAGCAGGCGTTCTTTATTATAGAAACTGAGTTGCACCAGCGCGGCTGCCAAAGTCTCTTTGAGCGCAGCTTCCCCTGTGAGGGTGCGATACCCGCGTTTGTGCAGACCCACACCGGAGGTGTCAATGGTCAGCGTGGCAATGTCTTTCAACATGGAAATCTTAATCGTAAATTCCGGCCCGGTTTCGTCGAACCATTCCACCCGATAAGCCTTCTTGAGCCGCTCCACAACAGATTTTTTGGTGATGGCCTGACAGGCGCGCACGCTGCCCAGTTTCGATTTGACTGCCGTGCCAGTTACCGTAAATTGACCATCTTGCGTGATCCAGTTTTCCCAGGGCAGTGTTTTGATTTGCTCAAAAAGCTCATCAAAGGTCTCTGCCCGAAATTCGCCCATTTTTAGCAACACGCGGTCGGCGCTGCGCAGCCATAAATTGGCGCGTGGAATTTCATCGGGCGTAGCTGTGAATTCTATTTTTCCATTCGACACATTCGACACATCGAAGCCCAAAGCCTGTACTTCGCGCTTAACAATTGCTTCAAGCCCGAACGATGTGGTTGCAATCAGGGTAATCTTATCCATAGCTTTTATTGTAACGCACTATGCGCTTCCTGCGGGGGTTCCAACCACCTGGCCGCGCCCATTCTTCTTGGCCTGGTAAACGCGCTGATCGGCAGTTTCTATCAGCGCCTCGAGTTGGTCGGCGTCGTTTGGGAAATAGGCAATTCCCGCGCTGAAAGAAAGCTTCAGCGGCGGATCGTGTAAAACTGGCTCCGAACGGAAGTGGTTTAAAATGCGCTGTATCAGAATGATCGCATTAACGCTATTCATGCCCGGTAAAATCAGGATGAACTCATCTCCCCCATAGCGAAAGAGCAAATCGTTGACGCGAATGCTGTATAACACCCGCTGGACAAATGCCACCAAAAACTCATCGCCGCGGATATGCCCAAAGCGGTCGTTAACTTCCTTGAACCAATCCAGGTCTATGAATACCAGGGCCAGCGAGTGCTCATAGAGGCGGGCGCGCTCGATTTCTTCACCCAAACGGGCATCAAAAGTTTGGCGGGTTAGCGCGCCGGTCAGCGGATCGTGCAGGCCGGTATCGATGGTATTCTGCTCCGGCGCCTGGATTTCGCGCAAGCGTGAACTGAGCAAACGCATAAGTTCAATCGAAAATTCGGGCAAGCGCGGTAATAACGCCTGAAATGCTTCCTGGCTAAGCGATTTGAGCCGCGCGGGATGAATGGCGACCGCGGTCGCCATACGCGGCAACTCTTCGAGCAAGGCCATCTCCCCGATGATTTCACCCGCATAGCGGAAAGCCAGCAGCCGCGGATTAGCGAGATCGCCCTGAAGAATAGCCAATACGCCCGATTCAACCCAGTACATGGCGTGACCAATATCGTTTTCCTTTAACAGAATTTCACCGGGCTTTAGATCAGGCCCCGCTTCTGCGTTGATGCTCAATGAGTTAAAAGCAACCCCAATCGGCGATAAATCGCTGGGGATGGGATTATTCTTTTGGATGCGTTCGTAGACGCTCTGTAATTTTTGGAGCACACTCTCGGAGATGAAATCTGCTGCTGGCATAAAGAACTCCTGGAAACTGATTTTTTTCTGTGCACTAATTATGGCTTACGTTTATCCACAAATCGGGGAGTCATAGGGACTACGTTGGGACTTGACAAGCTTCCAAAGAATTGCTATTATAAAAACGAACGTTCGTTCATTTTATACCAGGATGATGTATGACTCAAGATATTACCAAAGGTGAGCTTACCCGCGAGAGCATTATTCAGGCGGCACATACTTTGTTTGTGCGCCAGGGCTATCATGGTACATCCATGCGCCAGATTGCCGAAGAAGCCGGGATTGCTGTCGGCGGGATTTACAATCATTTCTCCGGCAAAGAAGATATTTTCGAGGCCGTTTTTTTGGCCTACCATCCATACCACGATGTACTGCCCGCCATCGAACAGGCCCAGGGCCAAACCGTCGAAGAATTTGTGCGCAGTGCCGCCGAACAAATGTTGGCCGCGCTCAAGAGCCGACCGCACTTCCTCAACCTGATGTTCATCGAAATCGTCGAGTTTAAAAATATCCACACACAGGAGCTTTTCGCCGAGCTATTGCCGTATGAAATCACTGTTCTCGCCAAAGTTCTACCGCCCGAGAGCAACTTGCGTCCTATTCCCATTCCGATGATCATCCGCACTTTTGTGGGTTTGTTCATTTCCTATCATCTTACGGATGTCATCATGGGATCGTCTGCCCCGCCTGAATTCCGTGAAAATGATGTCGAATATTTTGTCGATATTTATTTGCACGGCATTATAGCAGATGGTGGGTAGTCAAACTGTATAACTTGCCAACCTGTAACTTTTAACCCATGACTATGTTCAACACGCGTTTGGCCTCCCTCATGCGCAAGGAATTTATCCAGATTTGGCGCGATCCTCGCACTCTGGTGATTGCCTTGCTGATTCCGGTGATGCAGCTCTTTATGCTGGGGTATGCTGCCACCAACGATGTGCGCAATCTGCCGATGGCCGTCTTCGATCAGGACCGCGGCCCGGAAGCGCGTGCCCTGTTGGATGCCTACCGTGCCTCGGATTATTTTTTGATTGCCTTCGATGTGGCTTCCGAAGCCGACATCCGCCAGTTGATTGACGATGGCGAGGCGCGCGTCGGTTTGATTATCCCCCCGGATTATGGGAAGAAGCTCAACGCGGAGGATGAAACCGAAGTCATTTTCGTCTTCGATGGTTCGGACGCCACTTCCACCCAAACCGCTCTCGCCGCAGCCCAGCAAATTGGCAATCAGCATAGCACTGCTATTCAGCTAGAGCGCCTCGAAAAAGCGGGCATGGCCGATGCCATCGAAACGCCGGTCGAAATCCGCACGCAGGTCTGGTACAACCCCGATCTGGAAGATGCCTTCTTCTTCGTGCCGGGTCTGATCGGCCAGATTTTGTATATGATTACCGCCATTCTGACGGCCTCGGCGGTGGTACGCGAGCGTGAACGCGGCACCATCGAGCAGCTCATTGTCACACCCATCCGTCCCTGGGAACTGGTCATCGGCAAAATTTCGCCCTATGTGCTGATCGCCCTGCTCAATACCCTGGCGACGCTCTTTGTTGGTTCGTGGTGGTTCGGTGTACCGGTGCGCAGCGGTTTGGGCCTGCTGCTGGCGCTTTCCGGGTTGTTTTTGCTCACCAGCCTGGGCATCGGGCTGCTGGCCTCCACCATCGCCAACACCCAGCAAGAGGCTATGATTACGGTTTTCGCCACCATGCTTCCGGCGATCATGCTTTCGGGCTATCTCTTCCCGGTCGAGGCGATGCCCACCTGGCTGCAATGGATTTCGGCAGCCATCCCGCTAACCTATTATCTGCGCATTATCCGCGCCCTGCTGGTCAAAGGCGTTGGCATTGCCTCATTGCAAACCGAAATTCTGGCGCTGATCGGCTTCGGCATTATCCTGATGGGCGGCGCCTCTCTACGCTTCCGCAAACGGCTCGACTAACCTGAAACGGTGTACTTATGTTCAACTCCCGCCTGAGTTCCATTATCCGCAAGGAATTTATCCAAATCTGGCGCGACCCACGCACGTTGATGCTGGCGCTGCTGATCCCAATTATGCAGTTGTTTCTGCTCGGATACGCCGCCACCAACGATGTGCGCAACCTGCCGATGGCCGTTTTCGATCAGGATCGCGGCCCGGCGGCGCGCGCCCTGTTGGATGCCTACCGCGCCGCGGATTATTTTGCGATTGCCTTTGACGTGGATTCCGAGGCGGAGATTCGGGACTTAATCGAGGCGGGTGAGGCGCGCCTGGGGATGATCATCCCCCCGAACTACAGCACCCTCATTCAGGGCAGCGGCCAGGCCGAAATCTTCTTCATTTTCGACGGCTCTGATCCCGCGGCGGCATCCACCGCTCTGGCGGCCGCGCAGCAAATTGGCTGGCAATTTGGCACCAAAATTCAACAGGAACGTCTCAGTCAGGCGGGTATCCCCATCTCGACGGCACTCCCCCTTGAGGTGCGCACGCAGGTCTGGTACAACCCCGATCTGATCGATGCCTATTTCATGGTCCCCGCCATCATCGGCATGATTCTCTTCGCGATCACATCCATCCTGACGGCAACCACAATTGTGCGCGAGCGCGAGCGCGGCACGATGGAGCAGCTCATCGTCACGCCGATTCGCCCCTGGGAACTGGTCGTCGGCAAGCTGCTGCCCTATGTGATTTTGGCGATGACCAATACCGTCGAAGTGTTGGTGATTGGTTCGTGGTGGTTTCATGTGCCGATCCGCGGCAGCCTGACGTTGATTTTGCTGCTCTCCGGCCTGTTTCTCATCACCAGCCTGAGCATCGGCCTGCTGGCCTCGACGATTGCCAACACTCAGCAAGAAGCCATGCTGACGGTGTGGATGCTGCTCTTGCCGACGCTCTTCCTCTCCGGCTTCTTCTTCCCGCTGGAGGCCATGCCGCTGGTGCTGCGCTGGATTTCGTATGTACTGCCCCTGCGCTATTATTTGGTGATTATTCGCTCGCTGATGCTCAAAGGCGCCAGCGTGCTTGCGCTGAAAAATGAAATTATCGCCCTGACCATTTTTGGTATCGTCCTCATGTCCGCGGCGGCGGTGCGCTTCCGCAAACGATTGGACTAAAAATTCACCACAAAGGCACAGAGTACACAAAGTAAGTCAGAAAACACAAAGGGTTTGTCTCGAACTCTCATAAAAAAAATCTCTGTGATCTTTGTGTCTCCGTGGTGATATTTATAACCTAAACTTGCAACTTTTAACCTTCAACCCCTATGGAGGAACTTATGAAAAACAAAATCAGCCGTTTCATGCCCATAATTGTTATTTTGGCAATCATTGCCGCCACAGTGTATTACTTTGCCTATGTCGCCAGGGAAGGCACAACCGGCCTGACCGCCTCAGGCACGGTGGAGGCTGTGGAAGTGGTCATCGCCCCGGAGATTGGCGGGCGCATCGTCGAAATTCTGGCCGATGAAGGCGATCAGGTGACTGTTGGCGATGTTCTGGTGCGCTTCAATGATGACATGCTCTCGGCGCAGCTTGCTCAAACCGAAGCGGCCTTCAAACAGGCGCAAGCCAACTATAATCTCATTGCCGCAGGGTATTCGCCGGAGAAACGCCTGGCTGCCACCGCTGCCGCCGAGATGGAAGTTGTCAATGCGCAGCAAGCACTGGATGCGCTCTACGATAATCTGGATGCGGCCCGCGCCGATGCGCTGCAAAATATCGCCAATGCCCGTGATGCGGTACGTGATGCGCAACGGAAATATGATAATTACCAAAAATCATCGCCAATCACCGATGTTGAGCAGGCGGAGGCTAATTTGGCTTTGGCCAGAGATAAACTGGACAAGGCGATTGACGATTATGAACCCTACGCCGATAAGCCGGAAACCGATCTGACGCGCGCCAACTATTTAAGCCGGAAAGCCCAGGCACAAGAAGAGTATGACGATGCTGTGCGCCTGCTCAATAATCTGACCGGGACCGCGGATGAGATCAATGTGGAACAGGCCGCCGCCGATTTGCAAGCCGCGCAGGCCGCGCTGGCGAATGCCGAACGCTATTATGAAGAAATGGCCGACGGCCCTCACCCCGATGTGTTGGCACAGGCCGAGGCGCGTTTGTCTAACGCTCAGGCGCAACTAGCTTTGGCAGAATCCGGCGCCAGCATCGAGGAGTTGGCCGTTGCTCAGGCCGCCGTGGAGAGCGCCCAGGCTGTGGTAAATGTTACCCTGGCCCAGTTGGAAAAATTCACCATCAGCGCCCCAGCCGATGGCAAGGTACTCTACCGCGCCGTGGAGCCGGGCGAGGTCGTTCAGCCGGGCGTACCCTTGCTCACTCTGGCGCGCCTTGAAAATTTGAGCATTACCGTTTATGTGCCCGAAGACCGCTATGGCGAAGTTTCACTGGGCGATGAGGTCGCCGTGACAGTCGATTCTTTCCCCGATATAACCTTCAGTGCCACCGTCACGCGCATCGCCGATCAGGCCGAGTTCACCCCCCGCAATGTGCAAACTGCCGAGGGCCGACGCAGCACGGTTTTTGCGGTGGAGCTTTCGGTCAGCGACCCGGATGGCAAGCTCAAACCCGGTATGCCAGCGGATGTTTCTTTTAGTGAATAGGTAATCGGGGTTTACGTTGAAGGTTACAGGTTGAATGTTGAAGGTTTTTGTCATTCGCCAACCTGCAGCCTTCAATATTCAACTTTCAACCCAACTATGAACAATATACTCATTCACGCACAAAATATCACCAAGCGCTTCGGCGAGACGGTGGCGGTAAACGATCTCAGCCTGCAAGTGCGCGCCGGGGAGATTTACGGACTGGTTGGCCCGGATGGGGCAGGCAAGACGACCACCATGCGCCTGTTGTGTGGCGCCATGCGCCCGGAGTGCGGTGCAATCTCAGTCGGTGGTCATTCGATGTTGGAAGACCCCGACCGCGCCCGCGAGCAGATCGGCTATCTCTCGCAGAAATTCTCGCTGTATGAGGAATTGACCGTGCTGGAGAATATCCGCTTTTTTGCGGAGGTGCGCGGCATCCCGCGCGGCGAGTGGCACGCCCGGGCGATGGAAATTCTCGAATTTGTGGGTCTGGCCGAATTCATCGACCGCCGCGCCGGGCAACTTTCAGGCGGGATGAAGCAGAAGTTGGGACTGGCCTCGGCGCTGATACACCGCCCGCGCGTGCTGCTGCTCGACGAACCGACCGGCGGCGTAGACCCGGTGACACGGCAGGATTTTTGGCAGTTGATTATTAAGTTGGTGGCGCCCTCACCCCCTTCCCATCTCCCAGTGGGAGAGGGGAGTCCGGAGCGCAGCGCAGGCCAGGGTGAGGGGGGTGTCTCGGTATTGGTGAGTACACCCTATATGGATGAAGCAGTGCGCTGCACGTATGTTGGCTTTATGAAAGATGGGCGTCTGGTAGTGGAAGATAAACCCAAAGTTTTGCGCGAGCGTCTGGCGGGGCGGATTCTGGAAGTGCGCGGGGCGCCGCTCATGCGCCTGCGGCGCGCGGCTGAGGGGCTGGATGGCATCGAGAGTGTGCAAACTTTCGGCGACAGGCTCCACCTGCGGGTACAGGCCGGAACATCCGGCGCGGTGATGGCGAATCTCACCGGGGCGGCGCATCAGGCCGGGGCCGAGATTTCATCCATAAAAGAAGTCCATCCCGGCCTTGAGGATGTCTTCATCGCTTTACTGGAAGAATAACCACAGAGATTTTTCTTTTTTCTCAGTGTACTCTGTGGCTCCGTGGTAGATTTTGAGATGCTTATGGAAACCGTAATTCAGACTCAAGACTTGACCAAAAAGTTCGGCGATTTCACCGCCGTGGATGGCGTAACTTTTGAAGTGCGCGCCGGGGAGGTGCTGGGCTATTTGGGGCCAAACGGCTCCGGCAAGACCACCACCATCCGCATGTTGTTGGGGCTGCTGCGCCCCAGCGCGGGGAGCGCGACGGTGCTGGGTTACGATATTTTGACGCAGCCAGAACCGATCCGCTCGCGGGTGGGCTATATGTCGCAGAAGTTCGCCCTGTACGATGAGTTGACCGTGCGGGAGAATCTGGAATTCTACGCCGGGGTGTATGGCGTGCGGGAGCGCGGGCATATCGAGAATACGCAGGCGCGCCTGGGGTTGAGCGAAATGACCCGCGAGCGCGTGTCCGATTTGCCGGTGGGCTGGCGGCAGCGCTTGGCGTTGGCAACCGCGATTGTGCATGGGCCGCGCCTGCTCTTTCTGGATGAACCCACCTCGGGCGTAGACCCGACCGCCCGGCGCGATTTCTGGGATTTGATTTATGAGTTTGTCGAGGAGGGGGTGACGGCTTTTGTGACCACGCATTATATGGACGAAGCCGAATATTGCGGGCGCGTGGGGATTATGAGCGCCGGGAAGTTACTGGCGATGGATTCGCCCTCCGGCCTGAAACGCGATCATTTGCCGGGTTTGGCGTGGGATGTGATCAGCGTCGGGACGTTAGAGCGTCAGGATGGTTTGACGTCGGATGCGTCGTCCCTCCCCGAATTGATCCTGCGCCTGGAAAACTGCCCCGGGGTTTTACGCGCCGGTTTGGCCGGGGATCATTTACGCGCTATCACCACCGATAACGTCACCGCCGATGATTTGCGCAAAGCCCTAAATGCGGGGGCACTTCAAATTCAGCCCGCCGAAGCGACGTTGGAGGACGTATTTTTAGCGTTGGCGCTGGGTTGAAAGTTGAAAGTTGAAAGTTTAAGGTTTGAACCTTCAACCTTAAACCTGTAACCTTCAACCCAGATTTTTTAACAGTTCTTCCGCTTCATCATACGCTACTTTATACGTATAATCCGGCGGCCCATCGCAATAGGCCAAAGCGCGCGCCTGCTCGGCGTGATAACGTGCTGCTTCCGGGTCGCTGACCGCTTTCCCACTTTCAACCTGCAACCTGTAACCTTCTACGGCGAGCGAAGCGAGCAATAAATGCACATCCGCTCCCTGGAGCTTGTAGCCGCTGCGCTCGGTGATGATTAACGCTTCCCCCGCCAGACGCAGGCTCTCTGCATAGTTGCCCTGATCGAAACGCAGGCGCGCCAGATCGAGCAGAATATCGGCTTCCATTTCCACCAAATTGATCGCCCGGCAGCGGGTCAGACTCTCGCTGAGATGGCGCTCGGCCTGTGCGAGAACTTGCACTGAGCTTGTCGAAGTGTCATTATTGGCGCGGTAAGATGCCCCCAGCAGCCAGTGGGCGTGTATGAAGTCGCGTTCGACAGGATAATCAGTACGTGCATCTTCATCGGCGAGTTCAAGGGCGCGGCGGGCGAAGTTAATGGTGCCCCCCACTGTCTCCTGCGAAGACATCTCCCCCCGATTTCGGGGGGAGTGGGCGTAGGCCGAGGGGGGTCTTTCACGCAGCATCAGCAAGGCGCGCAGGGCGCGGTAGGCGGCGGCTATCCCTTGCCCTTGCACATTATTTTGCTTTTCAAACATCGCCATCGCCGTGTCCAATTCCTGCCCGGCCTGATCCCAACGGCCGCAATAGGCCAGCGTGCGGCCCAACTCCTGGTGGCCGACGGCTTCACGGAATTCATCTTCGATTGCGCGGCACAGATCAATGCGCCGCCGCAGGTTGGTCTCCGCCTCCCGCAGCGCACCGATGGGGAGTTGTGCCATTTGAGCCAGGTTCCCCAGGCCGATGGCGAGATTTTTCTTGTGACCTGCTTTTTCGTAAATATCGTTGTGCATCTCAAGCAGCGGGACGGCGCGGCGCGGCTGGCCGCTCAGGCTGTAGACTAAGGCCAAGTCATTCAGCGCACTAGCCTGTTCGGCTTCAGACTTTAATCGCGGCAATTTGTCTTCGCCATCTGGGAATAATGCCCGCAGAAGCTCAACTTGTAGCTGATATGCGCCAAACTGAAAATATGTTGGTTTGTCTAACCGATCTCTAAAAAGCGTCCGTGCATCATCATAACGCCCAGCGCGGATGGTGTGGTGATAAAGCTCGATGACCGGGTTCAGGTCTTCCAGCTTTTCGATCTTGGGCGGGGCTTCGACGGCCACAAAATAGATCACCAGTTGCCCGTGGGTGGCGGCGCGCGCTTCCGTCCCCAGGTGGGCGTAGGCGTAGCGCCGCACGATGGGGTGGAGATCAAAAAACGTTGAAGGTTGAAGGTTAAAAGTTGAATGATCCGTGGCGGTTGTGCCCGAGCGGTGGATCAGGCCGCGGGCCAGCAGGTGCTGCAGGGCGCGCTTGGTTTCGTTTGCGTCACCGCTTCCATCGGCTAGCGCCGCAATCGCAGCGTATTCCACCGCGCCGCGGAAGCAGGCCAACCGGCTGAGCAGCAGGCGTTCATTTTCAGGCAATGAGTCGTAGGCGGTTGCCAGCACGTGCGTTTTGCGCTGGATCAGGTCGCCGCTGATGTCCAGCCCTTGCGCAATGGTGATGTCACCGGGGCGCAGCAGGTCATTGGCGATCATCCCGGCCAGCAGGCGCAGGCTGAGGGGATGGTATCCGTAGGGGGCGCAGATGCGCTCGATTTCGGCGCGTGAACCGCGAATGCCCTGCGCCCGGAAGAAAGCCACCGCGTCGGCGGGCTGCATCTGGGTGAGTTCATCTTCGTCGCAGCCCTGCAAGCGTTCGCCGTAGCGCGTCTCCAGAATGCGCGGGCGCAGGCGCGTGGTCAGCAGGACTTTGCTCTGCAGTCCCGGCCAGGCCGACAGGCCCATCAAAAAAGCTTCGGCGTGGGGGGAGATGCAGTCGCGGCCGCTTTGATATTTCCCCTCACCCTGGCCCGCTCCCATAGGGAGAGGGGAATCATCGTCTTGATACGCCGCGCTCATACTGCCATAGGCTCGCAAAGCGCGCTCGAAACCATCCAGAATCAGCAAGGTTCCGGGCTGGCGCAGGAGTTGCAGCAGGGCGTCCACTTGCTGGCTGACGGATAGACGTCCGACGTCTACACGCAGATATTCGAGCGTTTCGCCTAGAAAAGTCGTGAAGTCGCGCTCGTCGTAGAAGCCCCACCAGACCAGACGCGGCCAGCAGCGGGCGTCGAGATCGTGCGTGATCCAGTGCCACGCCAGCGCCGATTTGCCGAAGCCGCCCAGGGCGCGCAGCATCCGCAGTGGATGCGCGCGGTCGTTGTCCAGCCATTGGGTCAGCGCGGCGCGCTCGTCCACGCGGCCGGTGAAGTTGGGCGGCATGCCGTAGGGATGTTTCAGAAACCATGTCGGCGACGTCGGGGCATCCGGCGTTGGCGCTTCGGGGGGTTTGCCGAGGGCGGTCAGGAGTTGAGTCCAGGCGATCTCGGCGCGGTCGGGGCGGGTGAAATCCACGTAGGTCAGGGTCTTAATCCGCTTGGGCAGCTCGCATTTTTCCAGCATCAACGGGATCATTTTTTGACGTCTGCCAAGCGGGTCATCGGTTTGCACTAATACCGATTCAAACCCTGTCCAATCGCTGCCTGTCCAGTTGGGCGTCAGCACCAATAGCGTATAACGGCTCTGGTCTACGGCGTCTTCCATATTGATGATGCTCGGCTTGCCAGCGTCAAAGTCGCGATAATCAATACACACCTTCAGCCCGGCGGCTTCCAGGCGCGGCAGCAGCGTCTTGACCACCCAATCTTCATCGGCGTGGCTGTAGGAGATAAAAACATCGTAGCGAAATTCTTCGGTCATAATACCCCTCGCGCAGGTAATGGTCAGCTTGGATAGTATTATAACGGTTAAAAGTTAAAGGCTGAAAGTTGAAGGTTAGTCGTTTTGAATATTCAACCTTTAACCTTCAATTTTCAACCCTCAACCTTGTAGTAGAATAGCCTTCAACCTGTAACATTCAACTTTCAACAGGAGTTCTCATGGATTATGACGTCATCATCATCGGCTCTGGCGCGGGCGGGCTTGCGGCGGCGGTTCCGCTGGCACAGGCGGGCAAAAAAGTATTGGTCTGCGAGCAGCACGATGTCCCCGGCGGCTGGACGCACTCCTTCACGCTCAACGGCTACCGCTTCAGCCCCGGCGTGCATTATATCGGCGGCCTGGAATCGGGCGGATCGCTGCGCCGCACCTACGAGGGGCTGGGCGTCTCGGCAGATCTGGAATTTTGCGAACTCAACCCCGATGGATACGATCACGTTTTTATTGGCGACGAGCGTTTCGATTTTCCCAAAGGGCGCGAGAATTTGATCAATCGGCTCAAGGCGCGTTTTCCGCACGAAGCCGCGGGAATTGACGGCTATTTCGACACGCTGATCGGCCTGATGGAGAATCTCGGTCAAATGGGGCGCGTCAAAAGGCCGGGGGATGTTCTCGGCGCGGCGGCGGGGGTGGGTTCCGTCATCAAGTGGGCGCGCCGCTCCGGGGGTGATTTGATTGACGCATTTATTTCTGATCCGGTTTTGAAGGGGATTTTGGCGGCGCAGGCGGGCGATCATGGTATGCCGCCCTCGCAGGTTTCGGTGTTTATCCATGCGGGGATCACGCATCATTACCTCGAGGGGGGCTACTATCCCAAGGGGGGCGCCTTTGTCATCCCGCGCGCCTTCGTCCGGGCGTTGGGGCGCGCCGGGGGGCAGATTCAACTGCAAACGTCGGTGCGGCGCATCCTGCTCGAAAACGGGGTAGCCACCGGGGTAGAACTCAGCGACGGGACGCAAATTTCCGCAAAATACGTCATCAGCAACGCCGACCCCGAAGTGACGCTCGGCAAAATGGTGGGGCGCGAGCATCTCAGCAAACGGCTGCGGCGCAAGCTCGACCGCGTGGACTATTCGACCTCGGCCCTGAGCCTGTTCTTCGCCACCGATATGGATCTGGCCGCCGCCGGGCTGGATTCGGGCAATTACTGGTTTTACGATCACGCCGATGTGGACGCGCTCTACAAGCTCGGCCTGAGCGACCACGCCCTGCGCGCTGACACGCCCCCGGCGACGTTTATGACCGTGACTACGCTCAAAGACCCCTCCAAAATGCACACCAGCGGCCCCACAGCGGGGCATCACACTTGTGAGGCGTTTACCTTTGTGGGCTATGATGCTTTTGAAAAATGGGCGGGCAGCCAATACGGGGCGCGTCCCGGCGATTATCAGGCCATGAAGGAAGAGCTTTCATGGAAGATGTTCCAGGCGCTGGAGCGGCGCGTGCCGGGCATCAGCAAGCACATCAAGTTTTGGGATTTAGGCACCCCGTTGACGAATGTGCATTATCTCAACGCCACGCGCGGCAATTTATACGGCATCAGCAAGAGCATCACGCAGGTTGGGCCGGGCGCGTTCCCCATCCAGACGGAAATTGACGGCCTGCTGATGGTCGGCGCCAGTACGCTCAGCCACGGCGTTTCGGGTGCGACGGCTACGGGCATTGCCGCGGCGCGGAAGATACTTGGTTGTAGCACGGCGGAGTTGCTCACGCAGAAAGGGCCGGAATTAAAAATACTCAGTTAAAAGTTACAGGTTGAAGGTTGAAAATTTGTGTACAAAGAAAACCTTTAACATTCAACCTTCAACTTTCAACACAGAGGGAACATGTCGGCAATAATGCGATTTGAAGAAATCAAAGCCTGGCAAACTGCGCGCGAGCTGACCAATATGGTTTACAATTTCACCAGGCAATCGCAATTCTCACGCGATTTTGGTCTCAAAGACCAGATTCAACGTGCATCTATTTCTGTAATGAGCAATATCGCCGAAGGTTTCGAAAGCCCTACTCAGGCTTTGTTTATCAAGTATCTTGGACATGCCAAAGCCTCCGCTGGCGAAGTGCGGGCACAACTTTATATTGCGCTGGATCAAAAATACATCACACAAGAAGAATTTGATTCTGCCTACGCACTGGCCGAACAAACATCTCGGCAACTCTACGGTTTCATCCGGTATCTCGAAGCCCAACCGAACGTCCGCCGTGTCCGCGAAGATCACACTGAATACAACATCTAACCTTAAACTTTAAACCTTCAACCCGCAACCCGCAACCGCTAATGTCTCAAACCCCCCGCTTCATCCTCGCCGGAACCCTCACCCGCGATTACTATATCACTCACGAAGACGAACCCGTGCTCGATGTGCTGGGCGGCGACGTGCCTTATGCCGCCGCGGGGCTAAAACTCTGGGAGCCGACACCGCCGCCCGGATTATTGGCGCGCGTCGGCGAAGATTTCCCTCAAGCCTGGCTCGACGATCTCACTGCGTGCGGTTTTGATACGCGTGGTGTACACATTCTGCCCGAAAACGTGGATGTGCGCAATTTTTATATCTATAAAGACAAGATCACGCGCATCACCGGCGACCCCATCCCGCACTTTGCGCGCCTGGGAATTCCCTTCCCGAAAGCGCTGCTGGGGTACAAAGATACCAGCCACGGGCTGGATAGCCGCACCGATCTCAACGCGACTTCCCTGCGTCAGAACGACATCCCGAATTCATATTTGGATGCATCCGGGGTGCATATTTGTCCACTCGATTTCATGACTCATAGCCTGCTGCCCACAGTTTTGCGACAGGCAGGTATTACCACCATTACTATTGATCCGGCTCCGGGGTATATGAATCCCACGTTTTATAACGATGTTCCCACCCTGATGCCCGGCCTGACGGCCTTTATCCCCGCCGAAGATGATTTGCGGGCGCTCTTCGAGGGGCATACCAAAGACCTGTGGGAAATGGCCGAAGCCCTCGCCGCGTATGGCTGCGAGAATATCGTCATCAAACGCGGCGAGCGCGGCCAGTGGCTCTATAGCGCTGCAACCAAAGAACGCTGGGAGATCCCCGCCTATCCCGCCCGCATCGAAAATCCTACCGGTGTTGGCGATGCATTCTGTGGCGGCTTTCTGGCTGGATACCGCCGCACTTACGAACCCCTCGACGCGGTGCTGCACGGTAATATCTCGGCAGCGATTGTCTCTGAAGGAGCTGGAATCTTCTTCGCCCTCGACGTGCTCCCTGGTCTGGTCGAAGCGCGCCTCGCCTCCCTGCGCCAATCGGTGCGCAAACTTTAATACTTGCGTCAAAATCGGTCACAAAAAACCTCGATGGTGCATGATTTGTAAGTGACGGTGAAAATTAGTTGTCACCCTGAGACGAAGTCGAAGGGTCTAGCAAAGCGTCAGCCAGGGACTTTTACCATCAACACTGCGATGGATAGTTCTATCGTTAATCGCCATTTAACCTGCCTGAGTAATCCCTTAACCCACCTAAAAAAGCACTCGGCGATATAATTCCAATACATATAACCTTACGCAACGCGTATTGATAAATTAGAAAACAGGAGTAATGTATGAAACTCATCAAGAAAATAGCCGTTGGTTTGGTCGCTGGGATTGTCGTTTTAGGCATATTAATTCAATTTGTGCCCTACGGCCGCGATCACGCCAACCCGCCAGTGATTGCCGAACCCAATTGGAATAGCCCCGAAACCAAAGCCCTCTTTGAGCGGGCCTGCGCCGATTGCCACAGCAACGAAACCGTGTGGCCCTGGTACAGCAATATCGCCCCGGTTTCCTGGCTTGTGCAGCGCGATGTTGAAAAAGGCCGCCAGAAATTGAATGTCTCCGAGTGGGGACAGGGAGATTCTGAGGCCCATGAAGCCGCCGAGACCGTTCAAAAAGGCGAAATGCCGATGCCCATTTTTCTCATCACGCATCCTGAGGCGCGCCTTTCGGATGTTGAGCGGCAAACCCTGGTCGATGGTTTGACGGCTACATTTGGCCGCGAATAGTAAAATTCCTAGTTCTACCGGAATTTGTGGTTGTCATTTAGAGCCTGCAATGGATGTAGAAATCAGTAGATTGTGAAGCCAATTATCGTGATAAACAAAGCCATTGAGTTTGTGAGCAGGGGACTTGAATTTTTTGCGGATATTGGCTCTGGGACAATAAAGCCAGAAACTATGAAAGAGTGCCCAGGCTCTGGTTGCTTTCTCAGCGGAGAGTAAATGTCCATGAAAATGCTTGGTATGAAAAAGCCACCTGTCCATAGGGAGCATATGGCGGTCAATCATAGTGCTGGTTCTATGAGCGTTTGGATACTCAAAAGCCAAAACAAAGCGGTCTGCTTTGGCACAAAGTTTCAAGACAGATTGCAAAGCCGAGCCCGTATCTTGCAGTTTTTCTGCTGCCCATTTCTGAAGAGCATCAATCTCAGAGAGGAAAGACGCGGCATCAATGGCTCTGTAGACATCCCAAACTCGTTGAGCAATTTCGGGATAAATATCCTTGAAGCGTTTCTTGCAGCAATTCCTTATTTTGAGAAAGGCGTGCAAAAAGCATTCAATCATCACAATGAGCGGAAAAAGATTGAGCCAAGCCTTTTTCGTCGCTGACCAGCCATCTGTGTTGACCGTTTTCGGTTTGTATTCTGGGTTTAGATGCAAAGCTTCTTCCTGAAAATGACCGTAAGCCTCTGTTAGTCCGTCTTCGTCGGAACTCAGAGAAATAGAAGCGCCAAGCACGCAATCTTGTGCAACAGTTGTGGCAATGTAGGCTTTTTCTCCGTTGATATAAATATGTTTTTCATCTGCAAGTAAATCTTCAGGTAGTTTCTCCAGGTCTTTCACCGTTGTTTGGACAATGTTGTAACGCCCAAAATGACAAAACATCCGAAACCAAAACATGTCATTTTTCCCGAATACATACGTCAGACCCCAATAAGGCACACCAAACCGCAACAGAAACAATGCTTTTTCGACATCGTCCGTGTAGCTGGTCATGTAGGGCATCACCCCGCTTGGCGCTATGGTATAAACTGCTTGGCTTTCTTTGATCGCTATTCTTCTCAATGCGATTTCAGGCATTTTTGTTGAAGATCGCATGTCGTGAAGAACATATCCATTCACGATCTCTGCTGGGAACAACTCAGCAAAGCATGTCGTATTTTTATCAACCCATTCTCGGAATAGCTTGGGTTCCTTCACTAGCTTTTGGTACTGTTCCATATCAGCAGGCAATACTATTCGCTTTGAAGGCTTGCTTACTTTCTCTTTGCTTTTGGTATACTTTCGTTGAGGCATATTGACTGGAGGCTTGGTCGTTTTTAGTCAATTTTGCCTCATTTCTCGACGTTCGCTCAAAAATAAGCATAAAACACAAAATCTGGTATCCTCACCAGCATGATGACAAAAAACGAAATCGGTGAGTTTGAAGTAGAAAGATTAGATGACATACCGGTCATCTTTGGGCT